>Ga0065711_1031047_pt1 | contig 30702 bp, 13 predicted proteins | sample Hoacrofraction12_FD_59098 | JGI IMG/M metagenome (GOLD analysis project Ga0065711, IMG submission 59098) | Hoatzin crop microbial communities from Cojedes, Venezuela - Epithelial fraction 12 v2 (version 2) | ecosystem: Host-associated > Birds > Digestive system > Esophagus > Crop | place... | reverse complement strand
GGCCAACCGTGTCCTGGGCTGCATCAAGAGAAGCGTGGCCAGCAGGTCGAGAGAGGTGATTCTGCCCCTCTACTCTGCTCTGGTGAGACCTCACCTGGAGTACTGTGTTCAGCTCTGGAGCCCTCAGCAGAAGAAGGACATGGAACTGTTGGAGCGGGTCCAAAGGAGGGCTACAAAAATGATCCAAGGGCTGGAGCACCTCTGCTATGAGGACAGGCTGAGACAGTTGGGCTTGTTCAGCCTGGAGAAGAGAAGGCTGTGGGGACACCTGATTGCAGCCTTTCAGTACTTAAAGGGAGCCTATAGGAAAGATGGGGACAATCTTTTTAGTAGAGACAACAGTGACAGGACGAGGGGTAATGGTTTTAAACTAAAATAGGGTAGGTTTAGGCTAGATATAAGGAAGAAATTCTTTACAATGAGGGTTGTGAAACACTGGAATGGGTTGCCCAGAGAGGTAGTGGAGGTCCCATCCCTGGAAACATTCAAGACCAGGTTGGACAGGGCTCTGAGCAACCTGATCTAGTTAGTGGTGTCCCTGCTCGCTGCGGGGGGGTTGGACAAGATGACCTCTAGAGGTCCCTTCCTACCCAAAACTTTCTATGATTCTATGATGATTCTATGTTTTGTTTACATCCATCAGCTGTTTAAAACTGGCAGATATCTCTTTACAGGGAGGACTAAAGTTCAGTCCCCTGTAGAGCTCACAGAGAACTCAGCATCAAAGAACACATAAAAAATCCCTTTTCTCAGTTTAGCATAAAGTATGCCTGACACTGATAGTTGGGCTAAATATCTGACGAGACATTTCCCAGCCCTGTGATTCCACAATTTGTTCAGAAAGACTGGTTGTCCTGTAGAGGACGTGAATGAATACAAACTTCTCAGAAACATTGACTTTAAACGATGCTTGGCCTCATTGGCTGTTGCTCCGCTATTTCACAGGTGACTATTAACACTGCTCTTGACCTCTTCTGTTCCCCATGGAGACTCTGATTAGGAAGTCACTGATGTTTCCCCATGCTGAGAAGGAGGGAGGAATTGCACTTTCACTAAGCACTGTTGGTAGAGAGGAGGAAATAGAGAGAAAGGGTCCACTGGGAGCATCAAAAATACCTAGAATGCTCCAGCTCCTTTAATCACTGAATACAAATGACCTAAAAATGACCCTAAAGATAATCCACCTCCAAAAAAGAAAATAAAAAAATGAGGCAAGCAGGGAGAAGGGAGGATTATGAAGACATCCCTTTGATAAACTCTGCCCCCTCACAAAGGCTGGAGGGAGAATTTGAAGACATGAGTGGTGACAGTAGAGGTGGCAGCTTTCCGGTATCAATGTTGTCAGTTTATCCTGAAAAGTTGACCTTTTTAAACTAGCACAGGATCTTTTCCTTTTCTATATGACAGCATTTTGCTTTTTTGTGGAAACAGTCCCCTAATAGGCTTTCTCTTGGCCATTTATTACACATCGAGTGCTAGGTTTGGTTTCTAATAGTTCCTTTTCATCTAGCTGCCTATGCTGACTGTGGAAAGTGTAGGTTTGGCTCCACTGACGGCTCTCTGTAATGGCTGTGATTACACCCTCTGCATCTTCTTCACAGTGCCAGCCTTTCAATTGAACAGCACATTATGCCTGGATAAGACTCAAAGAGCAGCTTAATATCAGGGTTCTCTGGAACTATAATAACTGGTTCAAGATCGAACAGATAAAACCACATCAATATTTCTGTATGGTCCGTGAGGTAAAACACATCAATCCTGCATACATCTATCTGTGAGTTAAAGCTGTATTTTATCATCACTCTGGGGGAAGAGGGATGAAAACAACCCAATGTCATCAGAAGGTCCAGAGAACTGCAAGTATAAAGCAACCTGTCGCCTGTTGCATGCATCAGCGGCATAGTGTCTTCATGTCAGACCCAACAGATTGCTTTGCAAATCACCATTCTTAAGTAGGTATCCCTGTAAACTTGAGAAAACATGATTCTGCAAAATATTTCACACTAGCTGAACCCAGTGATTTCCAGGGAATCTACTGAAATGTTGATGTAAGTACAAACAAAACGGTGCCTCCATTGGCGGGGGGGGGGCGCTGGGAACAGGGTGGAGATTAAAAAGAATCTGCCTGTGAGTTTTTAAACTACATAAATTTCCTATTCAATTTTGTAATCCTTAAAGGTTAAGAAAACAGGTCCAGAATACAAAATATAAAAGAAAATTAGAAGGCAGTCATTCATTTGCTATTCATTCTTTGGAGTTTACATTTTGATTTTTTTCTATGCACAGGTAAGGTTTAAAAGGAAATTTTTTATCTGAACTTCAGTTCTGTTGCTTTTTACTGCTTCCCAAAACTGGGAAGTAGCTTTAAAAAACACCAAATTTTGCAAGGATTTTTCATGAAGGCAGAAAGGAACATGGCAGAGCTGTTATCAATACTTGTATTCAAACCTCACTTCAGCTCCAGGTCTAAGAATAGGTCAGTAAACACACTTACCCAAAACTTCAGTCATGGCAGTAGTGGTGTTTGTGTGAAAAGCTAAGAAAATGCTGCGTGCGATTTTCCCAAAGCGTTGGACTGTGGCGCCTTTTTTCCACACCAGTCTTTTAGACAGTGCTGTCCACAGGACATGTTGTCACACAGGTCATGTCCCTATCAGTGAGCAGTGTGCCTGAGTGGGAGCGGGCCTCCGTACAGTAAAGCAATTAGTGCTGAGGACCTGATGTTCTCAAGGTGCACATTTCAGAGTGGGGTTTTTCTGGGAGGGTGTCACTTCAGGCTAGCTGTCTTCTGCCTATGTGTGGCTAGAGACTACTAGGGGCACATCTGGAACTGATCTTTCAGTTTAGTTTAGTTTGAAAGGAACGCAGTTTGTTTACTCTGAGACAGCTCCAAGATGCAAAACAGAATGCACACAGAGGCAATTCGGAGATTTACTTCAGTAACACATTATGACTCTAAACTCAAATGTGAGTGTAGATGTACCCTCAATATGCAAGCTGCAGCTACTCTCTGAACAGCTTGATGTTGTGAAGTGCTGAAGCGGTATGTGGGACACTGGACTTTATTTAAATACCCAATTCATCGGTTCATCATAATAACTCTGTTCTTAGCTTTCTGCCACTGAATAGCTCATTAAGACAGATTTTTCAAAACACCACTCATTACTGTGGGGAAACCAAATCCTGATATTTATACAGTAAAGCTGCGTGTGCCATATAGGTACACTTTTCAAGACACTGTGTATTTTATATGACAAAGTTTCCACTTGTCTCCAAACAATGAATTTTCCCATTTCAATCCCAAGTTTAACTCCACTTACACTTTCAAAAGGCTCCACCAGCACTGAAACAACCGCTGGTGTGTGGAACCACAGAGGGGCACTGTGATTGTTCAGCAGAGCCAATGTCATCCACTTGCTTTCCCACCTGCCATCAGCAAAGACCTGCGATCTGACAACAGCCAGCGAAAACCACGAAAGTTCTGTTCCTCCCAGGCTGCTTTGTTCCCTGAGGTTTGCTATCGCACTGAGGCAGGCTCTTAGTGAAACTGTCATCAGAGAGATCAGGAGTGACGGGCACAAATTTCCAAGGATCCTTACAAATCTCATGTGGATTTTAAGCAAAACTGGCTTTGATTTTTTTTTTAAAGGGGCTCTGGCAGCCTTACTGGAGATGACATGTATTACCCAGCTGAAGCCTGAGATTTAGCATGTGAGCAAAAGTGCTCCCATGAAGAACACACTGGTGTTACGTGTCTAGTTCCCAGAACTCTGATGCCTCCCTTTGCGTCCACCATCAGCAATGCAATCATTCAAATAAGCTGAAATCAATCATATAATGAGTCCCACCATATGATACTTATCTTTGAGGGGAATGAATAAATCATTGTGCCTTTGACAGGGTATTTATGCCATAAATTGACCTAGGAAGTGGCATGGCAACACTTTGATAGTTATGGCTGTGATAGTGACAATTTAGGAATGAATGCATCTTTGTACTTTGACCAGTTCAAATCCTGGCACCTGTTGAAACTAAAACTGTGCAGGGAAAAAAACCTGCCACTAATAGAGACATCGGAAACTACACGGAGAGCTGTCAGAGGAGAAAGCAGAGGAGGCCTGATGCATAGCCCCCCTGCCAGGAGGAAACATACCTGGGAGCAACAGGAAACTGATCAGCTCCTTTCTCTTCGGTGACAGAGTAAAGCATGTGGATCTGAACTGAGAGCAATCACCGGTATTCACCTTTCAGCACCGAGCCACGCTTTGTGGCAAGGAGCGCTCTCAAGATGATCACGTTCCTCCTTTGGGCGTTTCTCCATTTCTCACTGCTCGCTGTCCATACGCGGCAGGTTTCTCATCTATAATTAATATTTTCATAAATAATGCAGTCAGAAAAGCATAGATTTGTGGTAAACGGCCAAGTCCGTCCTTTCTAGCCAACATCAGCTAGCCTCTACTTATACATGACTATTATGAAGGATTAGAGGAAAGCTCTATTTGCTCGGAATAAACTAAAATTGAATAAGCAGGCAGCTCCCTTTTACTTTGGATTTTTTTTTTTTAATCTATCACCTGCAAGCTTTGTGTCCTGAACGATATGATATTGAAGACATCGAATGTTGAGTGACTTCAGCCTGTTAATCTTTATTCTTGCTGTAGTGATTTCTAGTGCTAAACCTATTATTTTTAAGAGCACACTATAGGTGTGAACAAAGCATTATAACAGTTTTTCAGGAGTTCTGGAAACTGTAGACAGGATAAATATTTGTAGGGCATAAAGAAGACAGGGATTTTAAAAAAGCTGTTATAAGCAATTATCTATTCATATCATAACTACTACAGTATATGCACAAAATCTTATCTATTCTATATAGAAATAATATATAAAGTATATTGATGATTTAGGCAAACAAAATACAAACTATATAGAATATATGAATACAAATATATATTTTTGTATATACGTACACACAGACAATTCTTTGTCTGAATGTTTCGTGCCCCTCTGGAACCTCCTACTTATTGTACTAATCATGCTTACAAATTTCTATACTTGGTACTCTAGACATGATTCAGAATAATCATGTGGGGTAAGTCAATAATGTTATCCCCATTTATCAAATGAAAAAGCTGAGGCATAGGATTAGATATTAACACAAGGTGTCTATGTTTTAGTACTGGATGCAAAGATACCTTCAGAACCATCAAATCCAATTCCCTGTTCCCTTAGTTGATCATGTTGCAGATTTTATGTCATGAACTGATCTGTTTCTCTCTGGAAAGTGATTGGGATTTCTTGCCACACAACTCCTTGGGAAGATTGTTCCAAAGCTGTATGGCTCTGATGTTTGCAAGTGTTTTCTAATTTCTAGTCTAAGTGTATTCCTAGCTAGTTTACAGCATTTTATTCTTATGTCAATATTGTTCTTTAGTTAAATATTTTTCCTCTTCTCTGATGCTTATTCTCTTGACAAATCTGTAGAGCACAATAATTCCCTCTCTCAACCTTTGTTTTCTTTGGCTAAACAAACAGAGCTCTTCGTTTCCTATTGCAACACAGGACGTTCTTTCCCCTGATTACTGTAGAAAACCTTCTCTGTAGCTACTAAATCTTGAACTAACCTTATTTTAACACAGCTTCTTTATCAGGGAAGTGTCTTGTTCAACAACATTCGTAATTTCTGTCTCTACTGGAAACTCATAACCTAACAGCTAGAATCATATTTGTCCTTTTTTCTTGACTGCATCATAACAGTGACTTAGAGGCTTTCCATACTGCCCTCCCTCCCCTGTCCTCCCTTCCACCAAGGTGGCATTGCATCATCTCTCCTTCTAACAGGTCTGACCCTGTTCTACAGCTAAAAGTGTCTGGTTATTAGTAGATATCGTGTGCTTGGTCTTGCACTTTTTCGATTAGACTTCATCCCTTTCCTAGGAATCAATCCAATTTATTCTGTAAACTATCATGTAAGCTTTCTTCCTGACATTGGTTTCACATACTTCTGTGTCAATAAATATGGACAACTTGCTCCCATTTCTTACTGTTCATAAAAGAAAATACTGAACAAGTGATTATTAGGTTTATCCTGAGGAATTCCACCTATCATTTCTCTTCAGCTTCATACTTCTGAGTGGGTTGGGCCTACCACATTTACTGAGGCAGAGAATCTTGTCAAAGAAGGGTATCGTGTTAGGCACTCTCTCTCTGAATTTTGTCGTCTTTTCCATTATCTCCAAGTCTTTCTTGAAAGAATTTCCTGAAAGACATACTGAGAGTTCAAGCTACTCTTTGAAGAGTATCCTGTGTGCTCTTCTCTTGAGTTGTCCTTCAACCTCCAGTACAGCAGACTTTTCCTTCTCCACTGCTCTTACCTCTCTAACTAGCTTAGGAGCAACATCCCCTCAGTTCTCAGTTCTCCTTGACTTGATAGCTAGAGCCAGCACCAGTGCTTAGCTTCCTGACTGCTGAAAGTGTTATTTCGCATATTCAGTACCCCATCTAAGGAGCTGATGAATAAATGCACAGAGAGGCACACTGGCTAATCTGCTGACAGTAGTTTGGACCCTCAGTTGTGTGACCATCTTCCTGGTCAAACTTGATGTTCATCTGGTGTCCACAAATGAACTGGTGGGAACACTTGTATTTCTGGACTAAACTGGCTTTCCATCTGAGTGTACACTCTTTGCCGACCTGTCAGATTTTGACAAGTGCTGCAAATTTCTGATTTTGAAATAGTGCTGGCTTTAGCCCTTTCTAACATGCTTCATGATCTAGGATAACAGACCTTTAGGATGGGTATGGTCCTCCTTCAGTTTATTTTAATCTTCCTTTTTCAATGTCTCCTCTCTGGTTCAACTAAGTACACTGCATCTTGGTGTGTTAAACGTTTCAAAGGTGCTCAGGCTTCCTACAGATGTGCAGAAAATCTGGAATGACCATTCCTGTGAATTACTATATTCTTTTACATCCTTCCTTCTGCATGGTTCTTAATGGCTCCCATCTTATTGCCCAAATGGAAACCCTCTATCTCCACTCTAAGATGTGAAGAAGCTTGTTTAGCTTCCTGTGATGGAAGTGATTTTGGACATAATACTGCTGGATACTTGCACAATGGATTAACCACTGCATATATCCTCCATCATTGAAGAAGGCACCATCTTGTTTTCAGTGATCAGGTCTGCATGTCAGTAGTCTCAGAGTATAAGTGTGGGGAGTCTGTATCAAACATCTCTTGTCTTCTTGGTATGTTTTTTTTCAGATATTTCTTATGTTGGCCTGCTGAACAAGCAGAGAGCATTGCCTGCTCTCCTGTCTTCCACAGGAGATAAATTGTGATCAAATCCATGGAGCCTGCTGCTTTAATTACCTGCTGTGAGTGCAAAACTATAGAAACTACAGTTTACAACTAGGGGGAAATTATGAATTCCAGGAGGTCTTGTGTTCCCTGGGTTGCATACAAGCACTCTTCTGATGTTCATTAGAATTAATAGTGTTTCTTTGTACATCAGCAACACGAGATCACATTTCTCTAGTCTGATATTTCTGGGATTATACTGCAGCTAACTCCACAATTTAAATGGATTCAAACTGGTGTTTGACATAACAGAATACCTGCAAATTTGCAGCCTTCTTCTAAAGTCTTCTCTCTTCAGAATCTAATTAAATATCTTCTTCTTCAGCTGCTGCTCTTTGTTCATCATAAAAACCCCAAACAAACAAGCAGGCCCAGTGTTTCACATGCTATTCCTGCTCAGCATGACTGTCTCACTTTTTACCTTCTCCCCTCTTGTGACAATAAAATACCTACACCTTCTTTTTCTCAATCTCATCCTTGGAATATCCAGTTCCATATGTAGAAATCATGTCTTCTTCCTAGCTTCTGCAGGATTTAAATCTGTTACTTCCAGTGTCTTAAGTCCTTCCATACTCTTAAACATGCTTTCTTCTGTGCTGTAAAAGCACTAATGGAGATGGCAACCTAATGGTCACCCAGGCAGCCACCCCAGCATGGTGATGGCCAGTTCTAGACCTACTTCACCACCTTCCTTTAATGTTGCACCCACTGGGGTGTCTTCACGCTTTACACGGGCAACGTCAGCCATACGCCAGTCAGTGCCAGTCAGCCACACCAAGTCAGTAGCATCTCTTCATACTCATGGGTAACCACCCCTGCTTTGGACATCCAGCACATATAAAGTCAAGCACCTCCACTTTCTCCAGCCTCTTTCCTTATGTCGATTCCTGTTTATCTGCCTGAGCTTCTGGGAGCTCCAGCACAGGCTATGTTACCTAACAGGCTTCATTAATACACTGTAGCAAAGATGCAGAATGACTCATGCGGTTTGAAAAGTCAGAGCTTCTGCATGGCTTATCCTTCTCATTAACAATGGAAAGGCACTGAGGCCATGCTTACCATCGATTTAGAAGGACTCCATCTTTGGGTCCGAAGGGCAGCTGTTTACTGATCAGCATGGTCTCTGACTCCGTTGGAGCCATTCTGATGGAGCCTCAACTATGTTCTAACTGCCCTGGACTCACTTAGCCAGAGCAAAGTAAAATGCGAGCTCTCTCATGCTTCCAGCAAGCTTAGAATCCACTTTTTGGCACTTTTGATCCTAACATGAAAAGGGATCATGAGGCAGCAGTGAGAAGGATTAAAGCACTGTCCTTCTCGGTGGGATCATTTGCTTCCATGCAGAGAAGGTGTCAAGTGCTCACAGGTCAGAATACTAGTATTTTATACCCAGGGGACTTCAGAAAGCAAATAAGATTCATGCCCTACAGACTCCAGTCAGCCCTTGCTTTACTTCAGTTCTATGCCAGAGCAATTTCGCTAAAATCAGGTGAATTACTTCAGTATTATGTTGCATGAGCAACTCCATCACTTTAACTGGAATTACACTGGCATAAAAGTGGTGTAACGTTGGTGACATGAATCAGGCCTCGTGTTTGCAGCAGCCCTGAATACACCAGTATTGAGAGGACCTTTGGAGCTGGGCCCAAAGCACTCACAAAGGGAGCTCCTGCTGTTATTCCAACCCATAGGCAGTTCCCCAAACAAAGACCAATTATCTGAGCTTTGTGTGAAGGGGGTAGGGGACATGCACCAATATTCATAAATTAGGCAAGCCTGGTGTTTATTAAAGTGGAGGGCCTTCATTCCAATTAAAGTCTGTCTTCATTCTGTCTGTGAATTCTTAATTTCCTTTCCTTGTGATATTTGTCAGTTTTCATCTGTATGTTCTAATGTACGTCACATATGAAATGAAATATCATAATTCCCCATTTACAGATAGGGAAACTAAGGCATGAAAGTGAAATGACTTGCCCAGGAGAATAGCCCCAAGGTCACTTGCTACCTAAGGTAGGGCTTTGTCCACATGCTGTCTCATATTAACAATTCTGCTCACTTCTTCCAGTGGTGTACAATTAAAAGAATGGAAATTAGACTTTTTCAAAGGCTTTCTTGCACCACACCTTAAAAAGAGCCGCTGCATTTTTTCATTTTCATAAAAAAAAAATAGCCATAATATTACCAAACCACTTCAGAATGCTTTGAACCTATATGTTAGAATATAAAGGATTCAGACAGAAAATTATAAAATATTTTAAATAATTTGTTTTATATGAAAAGGCCAATTAAAAAGGGAGAAAACTTCAGAAAGAATTTTGATAGTGTCATTATATACAGTACAATAACAAGATCATTATGAGTAGTAAATATCATGTCATTACCCATTGTAATTATCTGATTACATTCACTTACATTAACTTTGTAATTAGATGTAATTTCACACTTATCAAGTAAAATCATTTTTAACATGCATGGCAGTACAGCTCCATCTTTCTTTGTGCCCCTGGCTTGATTCCTGACAACAGGAGGTTGGAGAATTCTGGACAAGTGGTCCTTGCTCAGGACAGCAATCAGAACACCTATTCCACACGTGGGGAAAAAAAAAATTATTTTATCTACTCATCTTTGCCCAGAAGGATGGGGAACTGGAGTACTAACTCAGGGAGAGCAGAGGTAAATGATCTTGTGAAACAACTGAAAAAAAGAAATTAGAGGACAGCAGATAAGTCATTTTAATGCAAGGCTAAGCCTACGTTCCTTCATCTACAGAAAAGACACATTTTATTTATGAATGTATTATTTAGAGAATGTAAAACTATGTTTAAAGGAATAGTGCCAACTTTCAGCTATAATCCTAAAATCCCCTGTTTCTTTGTCTTTTCTGACAAATTTTCATGACTGCTTTTTTGCTTTCCTGAAGGTACCCCATCACTGCATCAAAAGCCCCACAGTCAGAGCAGTGCCTGTGCAGGTGCAGGGATGCAGAGGTGAAGAACAGCTGTACTGGCCCTGTCTTAAATAGTGACCATCTTCCTGAAGCTCTTACTTTTCTTCCTTTCAGAGACCCACCAAGTCCCCAGTACCATCTCACCACCTCCTCCTAGCCCCAGACAAGTTGGCGTTTCACACTATTAGCGGAGGAAGTTCGATAGCAACCAGTTTCTCTTCCCTTTGTCCTACCACACCTCTTCCAGGGAGCAATGGGAGCTGCCAGGGTGCTCATCACCACCTTTAGTTCCCCAGCTGCACGCTTTTGATCCTGTGACCTTCACCTTCCCCTTCCATTTTCTCATCTGCCTTTCCCACTATTTTCTCTTTGTTTTGCTTTTCCTGCAACCTTTTCTTCCTAAGGACAGGGAAAGCTGTACAGGGCCCATGCCCTCGTACCTCTCAGAAATCACAGGCTCAGGGATACCCTAAGCTGGAAGAGGGATCCTCAAATGTAATTCCCCTTGACAAACTATTCTCTCATGATCTTGTCTAATCCTTGAAGTCAAGGACCTTTGGCAGTGCGTCCCACTGTTTCCCTCTACTGCATGAAAATTAATTTCCTTCTTGCTTACTTTGAACTTATTCCCTGACCTCCTAATTGATTCCTCCTAGTTCTTGTATAAAAAGAAATGGAGAATAATAATTTTCTGTTCAGCTTCTGTATTCCACTCAGGATCTATAAACCTCTTCAATCATCTCTTTCTCAGGCAAAAGAGCCCTAGTCTATTTAACCTCTGCTCGTACAGAGCCATGCTCCCATCATCCTTGTCCACCTTCTCTCTCTTTTCTACTCCTATAAGATCCTTTGGGAAAGCAGTTCTTCACTGCTCTTACATTGCACTAAGGCAGTTCTGTCTCTTCGTTTGGCTTCCTTATTGTCTTCTTCTACCTCTTCAGATCTGCCTTTCAAGGAAAGGTCTGGCATCCAAAGTCCTTAGTTCTGCAATCTCCTGGGAGACAGTGATACAGTTCGATCTCAGCCATGATGAGCATGGTTAGCCAAGCCTAAACACTTTGGAAATGTCAGTCTCAGTGAAAGACCAGAGTCCCTCTCTCCCTCCCAGGAGGAACCTCAGGACTTTGAGGCAACCCAGACCTCTGTCTCACTCCTGCACACAGCAGACTTCCCCCCTTTGTCTGAGCAATTCAAGGAAGCTCCAACTAAACACAGACACAGACCAAATCCTTTACTAAAGTGAGATGATTTATAGAAAAAAGTTGTCAGAAAAATCATGGCAAAAATGTTTATCTTTGAAGCTAACACCATGCAATAACATTAAAAATTGGAAAATTGTATGGCAAATTTATTTTAAAATTCACATAAATTCCCCTCAGTTAGAGAAATTTTTTCACTTAAGTGAGCCACCTGGGAATTTGCCATGTGTTAACTGTCTTTCAAAGTTAGAAGGGGAGGTGATTCAGGCTGCCTACATGGAGACTTGGAGAGAGCCTAAAATATGGCCCAATCTTAATTCTCACTTAACGGCACCTTTCCCTCTACCTTTGTGCCTATCCATCCATTACTCTCTGTGATTTTATAATCCCTAGTTCTTCCTTAGCATAGCTGTTATCAAATCTCACTCCAGCTAAAGATGAAGGAAGCTGTTGGGGATGGTGTAGACTGAGTCTCGTTGTATCGCAGGAAACAAAATCTCTTTATAGGGCTCCAGCCCAAAGCAGTTACGCAGACCTTTGAACTTATACATCTGAATTGTCTCAACAAAGTAGGTAAACAGCAACATATCTAAAGTAAAGCACACAGTTTAGTTGTTTGGTAGTGCAAGTCTACAGCCTGTGTAGGCTGATGATATCAGCTAATGTGTCTATTTGCAAGAAATTTGCCAAACGCTGGTCTAGGAGCCTTTTCATTCTTGTTTCAAATGAAATTGAAATGCACTGATTGATTGTTTAGATGAATCATTTCCCTCTCCTTGTTTTGGATTACAAATTCTTCTTTTTTCTCACCTCACATCTTTCTTGCTCTTGATGGCAAAGCTAACGTCAGAGCAGACAGAACTAGTCCAAGATTTCCCTAAGTGATATTTCTGAAGCAGAGCAGGTGCAGATGAGGAAAAAGGATCAGTCAATTTTTAAGAAGTCAGATGGCGTTGTGCAGCAAACAGAAGGCAAAGGACTTATTTCAAAGCACAAAATCAGGTCCTTTTATTTATGGAGAATGCACCAATTCGCAGAAATTCAATGGCTGGTTACAGAAATGTATACATTTGGTAGTAGTTTAATTTTCCACGGGCTGCAATAACTAAATCAGGAGAGATGTGAACAGGGCATACAGGTTGATTCATTTCAGAAGAGTCATCTGGAGAGTTTCTTACATGGAAGATATGGAAGATGCAGTTTATACTCTCCAGTGGGAACTTTTATACTGAACTTTATTGTTGGAGCATTGTCTCTAGCTGGGGAGGGGGGGCAGGGGGGAAGGTAGAAAGCAATCCTGTCATAAGATTTTTTTAGATATTTTGCCCTAAGTTGAGTTCTCTGTCTCCCTGTAAATTTAGTAAAGTACATAGATGATAAGAGTTTATCATGCTTCTTTTGTTGCAGTAGTCCTACAAGACCTACGAAAAATCAAGCTTGCTAAAACGAGAATGTTAGTAACAGGGAAACATCAAGCTTGCAGCTTTTCCAAGACTCCATAGAGTGGTTTCACAGAAATCTCACATTTAAATTATTGTATCACCAAAGATCACTCAAGGATCTAAAATTTTTCTAAATTTTCACACAGTCCTTTATTCTTCCTTACTTATCAAGCAACACCAATCAAATATCAATTAAATAGTTTGAAAGTATTTTTGATAAAATGACCAGCTTTTAAAAAGAATGCCTTTCTACTTCTGCATTGCTCACCAAAATGCTATGGCTGTACATATACACATACATATGTGTGAATACATGGAGGTAAACTTCGAATTAACTCCTCAAGGCACAATCACCCTCAGAAAACACAGTGATAAGTAGACCAAGATAGCTCCAAGAAAAGATATTGTTTCTGCTGACTAATTCCTATGGTTAAAATGGAGCTGCAGTGCTTAACAGAGGTGTAAGCAGCATCAGTCAGGCCTCTTTACACCAAATCCCATCTCTGGAATGATTTGGCACAGCATGAACTGGGTCCACATAATCATTTCAGCCTCCTCTCCTAACAGTAGAACCTACCTTCACCAGCTGCCAGAGAGGTCTTCTCAAACACCACTTGCTCCAGTGTTCCCATCTCCGCCAGCTCCACTGCCTGGGGGACACTTCATCCGTGCATTACCTCTGAAAGAAACTTGCCCAAGATAGTGACTTTTCTTCAGCATGACACCATGGGATGTTATACCTACTTCTTTCAGAGATAAGCTAAAAGACCACTATTGATGGCTTTACTGTGAAGCCTCTGCCACACATAGCTGCGGATATATTGTCCAACTTGTACTTAATATTGCAGTCATTCCTACCTGCACTGAGTGGATGTAAAATGCTATCCTTAAGATAGTGCTGGAGAAGTCTGAGAAGCAGAGAGAGAAAACTGTTGTTGCAGAAAATAATCATAGTGATAAAATTTCGCTGTTCAGTAGACCACATACACACAGACATATTTAAAATCCAATCTTACGACAATATCTTGATGACAAAAGGTTACCAAAACTTACCACTGACCCGAATGTGTTTTTCTTCTGATGCAGTGAGTGTTACCTTCATCGAAATAGGTGAGTTTTTTTCATTTTTTCATCTTCTTTTCCTTTTGGTAAGCCAAGAAAGGCTCCTTTTTGTTTTTCACTGTCTCTATGAATTGCTTTTCTCCACCTCTTGGTAAGCCCCAAAGAGATTGGGAGGCTTGACAATTTTACTGCCAGTTTTCTTCTGCAGCTTGAAGCGATGCCTCCTGTAACATTCCCAGTTCCAACCTCAGGATGAACTGTTCAATGGTGAGCAATGTGGGACTTAGGCACGTTCCTACCTGTCAGCCCCATGAGCTTTTTGGCAGCCACAATCCCTGGCAAGATCAGACCTTATTGCATCCACGGGGAAAACCTACAAAGGCCAGCATTCAGCAGAGAATTCACTTTCTTAACTTCCAAAAAGAAGCTGGCAGAGAGCCTTCCACTTCAGTAAACTGTTCCAATTTCTCATCTGAAGATTTAAATACTGGCAAGCTTAAAATACACCAAATATAGTGCACGCATTCATGTACACAGTCATGTATGTCTTCACACAGAGACATGAGAACCATTCCAACAAAAATATTGCTTTTCATTACATTCTGATATTTTTTTAATAGGCCAGTTCAGGCATCAGACCTTTTTGACTATGTATCATTTCAGGAACAGAAATCAGTTGTTAGTAGAGAAGGGCCTGTAGGAATCATGGCACAAAAACAATATTAATTCAGTCTTCCCCAAGTCCAAGGATGTTCTCTCATGCAGACATAATATCACCAGAGTTTCTCTTCTTTCCTGGTGGTAAAGAGTTAGTCAAGATCTGGGCAGGAAAGAAGAGAAACTACCCTATGTGGGGTTTTCCTCTGCCAACCCACTTCCACTCCCACTAGCAGTTTCTGAACTGACTCAGCACCAACAGCTTTTGCCGTGTTCTCACCTGCCTTCTGGTGCTGAGGAACCTTCTTGCATTCTAGCTCTTGGAGTCATGAGGTGACCTGAGAATCTCATCTTACCTTCAAGTAAGAAAGCAAAATTAGAAATATAAGAAAGAAAAAAATAACTTTAATAAAGGACAATTTTAGCCTGGTAAAGCCACTCTCCTTCAGCTTGGTTCAGAGACTTCCAGAGATCACAGCCTAATTTTAGCTGCAATACATGTGGATCAGTGGCACATTTTGGCACCTGTCTGTCAGGAAGTTGTTGTCATAAGGTTGGCAGAACTAGAAAAGTATACCAGACTTTGCCATTACTGGGATGGGATAAAGATGTGCAGATAAGGAAAACAGCTGTTCTGTTTCCAATAGGAAAACTTTATCTTTTTCTCTGCTCTTTTCAGATGACAGATGTACAAATCAGGCAAACCAGGGGGAAGGGAAAGAAATGAAAAAAGCACTTTATGCACAATATTTATCTCTCACAATGAACTGCAAAATGTTATTTTTTCTTTTGTATTTCAATCAGATTTTGATCACTAACAAGTATATAAAATGAGTACCTTATTTTAAAAATCATGGTAGTAGCAAACTGTAATTCTTACAGACATACCTTTCTTTTTCTGTTTAAAAATGAATAATACTGGCATTTTGTGCTTCAACAGCACAATCTTTTTCACATTTTAGAGACATGTCAACAAGCAGAAGCTGCACTTAAATATTTTATCATTCAACACAACGCCATAAGTGGTGCTAGACACGTTTGTCACTGATCCAAAAAATGCGTGTGTATAGAGAGTTCACAAATACATGTGGCAGTACTTCCCATGTGCTACCTATACGACACATAATACAGTTTTTAGTAAATTGCTAAGCTGGCTGCTATCCTTTCCTCCCTGCTCTGTTCCTTGCTCTTTCCTTCTTTGGGGAAAAAACCAAAAAAACCTTTAAATTTTACATTTTTACTGTGGGGACAGAGTCCAAATGGGAACCCAAGCAAAAGCAACTAGCTTTGCGAGGGAATGGAAGTTAAGAATTGCAAGGTTTTATGCAATGCCTGTTCCCCTTCACGGGATCTCCTGACGTCTCTCTTCCATAGTAAATGCCAGGAACCCCCTAGGTACCATGTTGGCAGACCTTTTTTGAGAACCACAGCTCCATAGACAGATATGCCTTTCTGTCCACTATAGCAGCTTATCGGCCCTGCTGAACGGTGCACGTGTAACCAATTGTAGAGCAGGCGCGACTCCACCTCGCAATTTACAGCAAAACCTTTTTACTCTGCTTTGTCAGCATAAAATACTCATGAAATGGATATCATTTCCTCTCACTTGAAGATTACTTCACTCTGCAAGTGGCAGGCAGATGCCATGAGTAAATGAGCATCTGTCTGTTAAAGGAGGAAAAGACCTGGATTTGTGCATACAAGAAGGCAATTCTGCTACAAACCAGGGGAGGAACTAATCTAGCTCTGCCAAATGAGATTTCAGTGATGGTTCCTCGGCAGAAAGCAGTCTGCTGCCTAAACAACAATTACAAGGCCATACTACAGACAATGTTGGAGATCATAACCTGGAATGAGACATCAGAAAAGAAAAAGTGGGAAAAGACAATAGGGTAAGATGGGTAATGAGACCAAAACGAGCCCCCAGCATATCACTGAAACCGCCCAGTGCCATTTTGCAAAACCAGGTAGGAGTATGCAGAGCAGGTTATTCTTGAAGCTGGCACTAGTTTGCCTCCCCTGGAATGTCGTGCCAAATTCTGCTGCTCACGGTTCAAGGAGAGGTTGCCAGAAGAAGCACAAGAACCACTTAAAAGGTGAAAAAAACATCTTAAGAGTGAGAATCTCCATCCAAAGGGGTCCTGAATGTGCCTTCCTGAAGAAAGTGCAACTCACACTGACTCCAGAAGGAGCGGTAACAATGCAGCAGGCACAGGTGGTGTGCATGAGGATCAAAAGAGACAAAGTCTCCTCTGGCAAACTGTCCTTCAGCTGTCTACAGCACCTAGAGAAAAAAAGCACAAAACTGATGGGTAGCATCACAGGTTACTGAGAGATAAAACGCATCCATTCTTATCCTTACTACGTACATTTTTTTTAAGCAAAGAGCATAACTGGAGGGTTCCTGCAGGAGTCGCTGCTCCGTCCCGAGGGCCAGACTGTAGAATTGGCATGGCCAGCACACGCAGGTGTGCACGCGTGACGGGGACAACGAGTCTTCTCGCCGAGAAGATGACTGCCGGGTGAGGCAGCAGCGGGAGGAGGTGGCGTGTCAGAGCGCTCACTTTAGTCTTTTGGCTGGTCGCCAACAGTACAGAAGTTGAGAAATCATTTGTCACGAACATAAAAGCCAAATACATTGCTCTGGATGAGATGTAACCTGACAAACAGTCTCCTGTGACTGACGCATTTGAACTACTAATACATTCTGTATAAATGCCTTTTTCTGACAGCTAGCAGTCATATTTTTTTTGCTTAGTTTTTCTGCTTGTTCATGCTGAGCTTTCCAAGTTCCTGGATATCAGATTGCTTGGTGAGGAGCATTGGGCAGGAGGACAGCTCTCTGTCATGCTAGTTCCACACCATGAGTTCAGGAGGAAACACGATTACAAGAATTATAAAATATTTTTTTAAAATGACTGTTCCCTAGCATCTCTATTATTTTTTCTTCCTTTTTTTTTTTAAATGCCATAGAGTCAGCTGGCCAGCAGGAACTTCATTTATAACTGTCAATTTAACAGTTCATTTATTTCATTGAAGCAGTGAGACACAACAGGGGTGTGGTAACCATGAGATAATCACACCTCTGGGGTCTTATGAGGCAAGGAGAAACAGCCAATTCCCTCTAATCCCACAGGGGTGTGATTAGTGCTCCTGATAGCTACAGCCAAGGAGGTTATGAGATAAATTGTGCATTTCATGTTCTAGAAAAAGAATTAAATTAAAGTTAAATGTTTAACCAGCCTCATTCGAGTTCTGTAATTCATCTTGATTATAGATATGTATGGTAATGAACACTGATCCATATACATTTGTCTACTTTAAAATGTTTGACAGACTATAGGAGTAGTCATTGGATCCAGAATTTTACTATACTTAGAAGGTATAGCATATAGCTGCCTGTCTGTCTACAAGCCTTATAGGCAGCGATCCATCAGCATGCTATTTGAGAGCTCCCCTGGGCATGCAGTCCCTACATGCATATCTATACAAACTCACTGGATCCCAGCAGCAAAGAGACTTTTTCTTAGCTGTTATGGGTAACTCTGCTAATCAATTTCATTAAAGGCTTATCTAATATCTATGTCTGCTACGCAAGGTTCATTCGTCTCTCATATATGACGCTTCCACTAGAAAACATAGAATAGGTGTTATGATGCTTTCATTAGAAAACATACGATGGGTATTTGGCAGACAGACAACTGCATCATAGAGGACAGAAATTACAGAATTCGTGACCTCATCTATTAGGTTAAATTGCTCATTTCCATCTTCCAGTGTTGTTGTCTGTAGTGTACTTTGTCCTGTTGAATTCTAAAAGGTTCACTGAAGAACACCAATTTATTTGTAAAGTGAAATATTTTTAAAGAACAATTATTAGGACTGTTCTGAAGACTGAACTAATACTCCTTTATCAATGGCACTGGCACATGAAAGAGCCTGCTTCAATGTTGTATGGCTGGTTCCTCTAGCTTCTTTTTTCCTCTTCTCCTGAAGTCTTGACTGAAGTAATGATGGCCCATCCTTGAGATCCTTTTCTGTACCTTCATAAGAAGTAATTGTCCTGGGGAGTTGGGGTGGGTTGACTGGCTGCCAGGTGCCCACCAAGCTGCTCTATCACTCCTCCTCCTCAGCAGGACAGGGGGAAGAAAATAAGTTGGAGAAAAAAGAAACATGGGTCGAGGTAAAGGGAATTTAATAAAGAAAAGACACCTTGGAGCTGGCTAGAACTGGCTCCATCCAACACGGTGGCAGCTCCTGGTATCTTCTCACAGAAGCCACCCCTGCAGCCCCCCCTCACCACCAATACCTTGCCACATAATCCTAATACAGGAATCTGAAGATATGAATACCAGTACCAGCCACAATACAGGTGCCATGCTTGTTTCTGAGGGCAAGGGCGGTGTATTCAGATTTACAAAGAGAACTTTAAAGTAAGATTGGAAAGACCAAAAGGTATCTGTGATTATTGCATGTGTAAAACAGCCCAGTGCATTCTTCTGCGACAAACCAAGTTTCCGCTATTGTGTGTCGTTCAGTTGGCCAGTGCTGGACCTGACAGTCAAGTAGTTCAAAGTGCATCCCCAGTGACTGGGATGTGGAGGCATTCAGGGGGCAGCTCCATCATAGTGCAACTCCTGCACAACTTTTAGGAGTGTCTTTAAGGTTTGCTGTGTCTGTGGAACGACATAGGTGCCTCCGGGCAGACAGTCTGTGTTTCCAGCTCCTCGGGTTGCGGTGCTGCAAGCATCCTCAGGATAGGGAAATAGATATTAAAATTCCCTTGGCTGTCGTGGCAATTTCACTTGCCAAAGTCTGATCTGACACCCCTCAAATCTTTTTAGTTAGTGCACCCGAACACTACTCCTCCAGCCTGGGAAAGGGAAAGCGTGATCTGCATACTCTTAGTATTTCTTGAACACTTTCACCAGTTTTTCCTGTTCTTCCCTTTTTCTTAATAGACCTGACAGTGTCAGAGAGGAGAAGAATGGATAATAATTTGCTCCACAGAGATTTCTTAGACACATACAAAATGCCACATAGGTTTCTCCCAGGGTTCTGGACCTAACTCCTGTGTCACTCTTGTTTTACAGAACAGCATAAAACAGCACAAAATAAGAGTTCTGGGTCAAAAGAAGGCTGCAGTCAGCTGAGGCATCTTCCAGTTAACCCTATTTTAGATGCAAGAGATCTCAGCTCTCTGTTGGTGATAAGAGTATTATCCTTCCAATCTCAAAAAAAACCCAACACAAAAAGACACAAACCCACAACAAAAAAAATCTATTTACATTTTCAGAATGTATTTTTATGTCATTAATTTTATTTTAATGTCATATAAAATATATTTTAATGTCCAAATAGGAACTCATTTATTGTTAAGATTATCCAAAACAATGGTTGTTATTTTAAGTAATTGCTAAAAGTACCTAGATCTGATGGCTGCTTTCGATGGTCCCAGAGTGTGTTTCACAGCCATGACCAAACAGATGCAGGCATATTGATTTAACCAACTCCCTACAACTGTGATCCTATCCTTGGCCGCCTTTTAAAGGCAATGGTCAGCTTCTGGTTCTTTTAAACTTCATGGAGGGATTTCTTGCACCCCATCCTCCGTTGCTCTTCAGTGGGTATCTATGGAGCAGCACTGCAGCCCAAAGCCTGGTTTTCTCCCCACTCGGCTCAAGTGAGGTGCTGCCTCTTCGCCGAGCAGAGCTGCTGCTGAAATGTGAAACAAATATGAGCCTTTATAAGTCACCTGAAATGTTATAGTTAAGAGAGACATGAAACATGTAGGTCCCCTTTCAAACAATATTGTGTTGACTATTCAAATCTCTCTGGGCTACTGCAAGTAGCTCAGGTCAGGCTGAGCCTGACTGGAAGAACATTCCCCTGCTCTGTAACAATGGTGCAAATCCCAGCAGTAGTATTTCTGCAGGAGGTAACTCTTTGGAGCAATGCTGGCTTATTTCTGTTACTAAGGCAGGTTTGGGAGAACCAGCACTTTGATACCTGGGGGACTCTGCAAAAATTAAAAGACTTCTTAAAAAAATTATTCTTCTTTCAAAATGAAAGAGAATTATAACCCTTTTGTCCTAATGATAGGGAAAGGGTTTTAAATTCCTGAGTGTTCCCTCCCTCTAGCCCCAAAATTTTTGTAGCTGTGGCACTGAATGCAGTCCCATTATTTTTAATGATATATCAGGACTGGGTAGAAGAATAGCATACCATATATCAAAAGCTACACCCTTGGAAATCACAGAGCTCTTCAAGAAGCCACCAACGGGTTAAACGGTGACCTGACCAATTTGCTATGGTTCATTTGGTCTATGCTAATTGTTTTAAATGCTCACTTTGCAGCATATTCTTTACTGTGCTGATGGGAAGTGAGGCATATTTCTTTAGAACAGGGATTCAAGGATACATTTCTATTGGAAAGACTTTTTCAGAAAAGTACAGGCACACCTCAATAGCACTATGTAAATAGTAATTAAGCTTCATCATTTATCCAGTTTAAGGAAATACGTGAAATAAATACTTTTCAAATCCTTTTGCTTTTCTTGGTTTTTCTGTGTCACACTTTTTTCCCTATTCCTCTGAAATGCTTAAAGTCTGATTGTTTCTTTCCCATTACCAGGCTTTTGAGTCTGCCTGTCTGGTGGGTGGCTTTTTTTTTTAATCCCTTCGGACCCTGACCTGGTAGTCATTATTTTGTCTTTTATCTCCATCTTCTTTCCCCTTTTTTTTTCCTCCTTTTTTTTATTAGACCAGTCAGCCTTGATATTAGCCTTCCCAAAGCTACTATCCATTACACTGTCAGCAAAGCAAGCTGCCTTACTGTAGGCCAAGTGTCAACAGAAGGTGAGGCAGAAAATCAGCCACAATCTAAAGCTAATTACCCTGCCTGGAAGTTAATTAAATACTTGTTAGGAGCAGCAGGGTAGATCCTAATTAAACTTGTCTAATAACAGTATGCTGACATACTCTGACACTGGGAATTCCTACAGGGTTTAAATAATTGTACAAAGGGCAATAATACCTGTCACATCACGGTGTGCAGGCAAGCCCTGAAGATGCACATTTCTCAGTATTTTCTGTACTAATTTGCCACATATTGTGCACTTCACATGTGTTTAATTTACACATGTTTTAATTTTGGTGCCCTGGATCTTTTTAAATGACTTTGCTGTTGCTGATCTAAGTGTAAACCACTGCAAAAGGAGATGGTCACTAGTATTTCACTGTATCTTTTACTACGCTAAACCTGATAAAATCCTGCTGATGGTGGTACCTCCAAGGTTACCCAAGTAAAGCTGTGGCCTTTCCTTTCAGACTTCCAGACAGTGCTGACAGTGGTGACAGTCGCGCAAGCGGAGACCCTGGCACACCTTGCCAGCCTTCACACATCTGCAATGGCCGAATTCTGCACCCACCCACAGGCTGGGAATCTTACCCGTTGCATTTTTAATTCACAGGAGTGCTACTGACAGAGACTTTTACCCCCACTGCTAAGCGTGTCTTAAATCAACATCTTTTTAAACTAGTCAGATCTTCATTTACATTCAAAACAAAGGGAGGAGGAAACCACTAATAGGTGTAACTGCCAGCTGAATTGAAGGGGAGAGAAGAGGGGAGGCGAAACGCAGGAGAAGGGGCTGATAACAGAAAAGAACCTCTCTCCTCTGCTTATTTCCAGCCTTTTGATGGGCTGGAAATATTTTTGTTTCCAGACAGGAAAACACAATTTGCCATCATTTCAAATAAATGAAGGTTCCCCACAAACCACAGCGGGGCTTTTGTCTAGTTGTTTTTAAGGGATCCTCTGTGCCAGCGGTTTTAATGCTGGTTAAAAACCTGCCATTTGACCAGGTTCTGTTTTTCAACTGATGAGTTGTCACACTGCCTTGCGTGAGGGTTAATCCCCCATTGTGTCGCCTATGCCACCGCAAAGAAGGACAGCAATGACAAATATGCAATTGCTGATAAAGCTTGTCTCTTCTCGAAAAGCCCCGAGAGGCTCTGTCGCATGCTGATGGTTGTTTACCACAGCAAAATGCTGAATGTCAATTTTAGCAAAGCGATATTTCGAAACTTTTTTGTCTTTTCTCTCAGTGAATCGGTTAGATTCTTCACCGTTCCTTTACTACCCTTGACTCAATCACCCTTTTTAATAAAGCGGGTAAGGCTCTTGGGTGGTAACCAGCAATGGATGCTCCAAAGCAGATTTGATGTTCCCATCATTAGACCATACTTGAAATGCCATGTCAGTGAAACTAATGAAATCGAGTGCCGTGCCCTGAAACTAATCAGACATGAGAAAACTTTAGAGGGGGGGGGAAATAAGAGACCTGCAAAGACTTAAGCTAATCGTTGTACTCCCATTTCGCACCCTCTCCCCGAACAGCAAGGATTAATGGAAAGATGTAAGCGCTCTGATCTTTTCTGGCAAGACTGTTGTAGAAATAATCAATTAACCTCAGGAGACCAAATTGACAGAGCTTAAGTGTGAAGTTATTTAAAATGCCAGATTATCCAGGCAGATGAATACATTTGTTGCAATACTAAAAGGAAAATGAAAGTATTTTTCCAAACTTCATTTTCCTGAACTGATTTAACATTATTTCCCCAGGAGTCAACTCTGCCTTTTTCAGTGTGCACTTTAACACATTAAAACAAAATGAGATTTGATGTACTCCATAAAGAGACTAGTGATTTTTCTCTCTTCCTTCATGAAGTAGGAAAATAGCTTTAGTATTATAGAAAATAGCTTACAGTAACCTCGTGCTTTTAGCTCTTTACTTTTGTTTATTTGGCAATTTGATTATTTGGGTTCCTGTCTTCTGCAACGATTTTGGTTGGTTTGCATTCTGGCTAAATCATCTGCTGCTTCATCCATGGGGTAAGAATTCCTTTTGTCCTGAAAATTACAAAGAATGTGAAATATTTTATAATATCAGTCATTTTGATCTAATAGAGGAATCTAAACAGATGTTTTTTAAACATCAATTTAACTTTATTTTGGTTGAAGAGTGAGCAATTTTATTTTATTAAAATGTTTTGGGCTGTGTTATTCAGACTAATAACCTCGCTACTATTTTATCACATTGTAATAAGACAAGGACAACATAAAGTTCTAGCAGCATCAGGCTGTAACTCCAAGCCCGTTGCTGCAAGCTTCAGCTGGGATCCAGCGTGTAAGAATACGCTTCACATAAGCACGCAAGCAACAGCAGTGCTTGTATGCTTGAAGGTAGGCATGCATACACACACAGGCTGAAGTCCTTCCCTTAAAGAGAATTTGTGAACAACCCCATTGATTAAATTGGTACAGGTCATTGTTACAAGAATGGCACAAATTTCACCACACGAATTTTAAATCAATTGTTTTGTTAAAGTGGAAAAGTTGTTGCATTTCATCCCCTCACTTTCATACTTTCATTCATTTAATCTTTCTGTTTCTTTTTCTTTCTTGATGTATTTACGATGTTGCAGCAGTGCATATCAAATACAGCAATTTAATCTGAGAGCACACTAGAGTTTAACCTGACTTTTATTAGCTGGATTTACACATTTAAATCCAGGATAAACAGAAAGTACAAATGTATTTAAGCCAGTAAGGGAACATTTGCACACAAAGATATATGGGCTGCGTTGTAAAGCTATAGTGTGTAAACAAGCTCAGATGATTGATCAAATTCATCCAGCTGTGCTTTGCTAGCAGCCACACTGGTTTCAGAAAATGCCATCCCCAACCATTTGTTTCCACACTTGCACTGGATGTTACATAGCGGAATAAAGTAATGTATTTATGTGCACCCCAATCCCAGGCAAACTGAGACAGGTTATTTTAGCCAGTGCTAGCTGTGACTTGAGCTAACTCAGCTCTCTTTGCCTGAAGCAGAGCAGGGAACATCACTGAGCTCTTCTCCTGAGCTGCATTTCAGCTGGCGGTGACAAGCTGTTGGGACTGCTGATGTGATCAACCATTTCAGCCAGCTCCAGAAAGGACATCTGTCCATGCTCTCTTGTTCCATTTCTTGAGTAAACACCCTTTCTTCAAGCAGTCCTCCTCTGGACCATGAAGCTGTCAGACTAAGAGGGAAGCAAGGACAGGAAGCAGAAGAAGCTCTTGGTGGGACTGGCACTCAAGACAGAAGACAAAAGGAATGGGGAACAGCTAGGGCCAAAAACAATGTGTGAAGAAGGGGTTAGTTACGAAGCAGATGTCTGGGAAAATTATTCTTTGGACTTGGAAGAACTGAGAGGAAAAGTGATTTGGAAGGTCTTGAGCTTTTACAAGCTCGTGGTGCTTCCATGGCACAAAGTGCCTATGAATATTCCAGGTAATTTGTCCACTGGTTCTTGCTCAGCAAAACCACTTTTCTGTAGTCCACCTTTACAGGAACCCTTGGCCTTCACTGTACTTGGCCAATAACCGCTAAAGGCAGCTGCCAAGGTGCCTGCCAGAAAGAACAGCAATGACCCACGGCACTCCGCAGATACTAAAAGCAAGAATGTACATCTGTAGCACATACCACAGTCTTACAGAGGGAATTCCAAGTAGTTTACATTGCAGAGGTTGAAGCCCCACAGCTTGAAGTTAATGACTGTCTTCCATGCACCCAAGAGGAAAAACAAGGTATGTCCTGAAAAGGTATACTTGCTTTGAAAGGGATGCTTGCTGCTCCCTTTCTTTTCTGTGCAAAGATGAGACAAGGCAAAGTCAGGCCACTGTCAGAAAGCAAACTGTGTGTTTTCTCAGCAAGATTCCACTCTAAATGCACCACAGCAGACCTTAAACTGCAGAGTCTCAGCATAACAGGTGATGGCCTTGCTAAAACCATCAGCACTACATTGCTGCTTCAGTGTGTACGCTGATTAATTGCGGTCAAACCCTTAGACGCATTAGGATCAAACTGCCTTCTATATTCAAGGAAGAATGCCTCTGCTGCCTTTCTTTCTTTGACGATTATGATCTGTATTATGGCCTCAGGGAAGTGCAACCTGCCATCACATTTTTTCAAGTGCAAGACTGATGGGCTTTGCCCCAGCAGATTCCTTTGAGATTGTATTTAATAATTTGACACCTCTACTGTTGCTAAGTGCTTATTTTTCCCAAAGTAAATATAGTTTCAGGAGATGGAGAATTATATGATTGGTCTGTTTTCCCATGAAAACACCTGTTAGCATTTTTTCCTTGGATTTTCTGTTATTGTAGCACTAGAATAGATGGTCTGCAAGAGAAAGTCCTTATTCCAGAAAAGATAGCTAACATTAAAAGCAAAGGAAGTTATGGAAAAAAGAGTAACACCATTCATTAAAAACCCACATAATTCCAAGCTTCTGTGAAACACACAGATGTAAGCATGCTACCCACTGCCCTCAGGCACTGAAGAAAAATCTGTATAGCTAGGCCAATCTGTCTAGCAGTCACTGCAAGTCCAAATATTAGGTAACTACTCCTGAAGACCTGCCTGCCTAGACCTAGTGACATCTCCCATAAGACCAAATCTTCTACTTCACTGCATGTAAAACCAGCAGAATGACACAGAAGCGCATCAGGTTAAGGAGCTGCTTCCGGTCACGGATTTGGCTTTTTTTAAGATCTGTGTGGGCTCAAACACAGTTAGAACATGAATTTAGGAAAGAAAACTCCCTTGTGTTAGGCTCTTACAGAACCTAAGTTTTCATGTCAACAAAGGTAATACTTGTAGCAATTACTTTACCTTTACCCGTCTATTTGTTATACCCGGGTGAAAAGTATCTTCTAAGTGCAAAATGGTATCACCCTTAGTTTAATTTACAGTTATTAATTTGCTTTATTTTTAGATTGTAGGAAGTAAGCAATCAACCTTCTTGTGGAAGAGAGAACTCTGAAAACTCACTCCAGTTCATTCAGCAGCTAGTAGCATTCAGACATTTTGGAAACAAACCTAATGTTCTTTCAAACAAGAATTTAGCAAATAGAGCACAGAAGGTAACCATAATGTTTTATCTGTCAGACTTTTACTGCAGGAAATGGGGTTTGAATGATGAGGAGAGAATACAGAAAACTAAAGGATGAAGGAAAGGAATAACAACTGGAGAAAAACACAAGAAGGGGAAGAAAAGAGATGATTAAAGGAGAGAAATGTTTTGTAAGCATATAAAATGAAAGTAAGGTAACAGCTAGTTGGTGAATAAAAAGGCAAGAATCTGAGTTCTGTAATAAAGAAGTGAAGAACTGAGGCAGCAAGAGAAAGGATTAGAACAGAGAAGCTTTAATATAATATAGTTGGGAAAGAAGACTTTAAAAAACTGTAAGTCATAAAACAGCGGCGGACAGAAGGGAATTAGAGGAGAGAGAAAAGATGAAAACTGAAAATAAAAAAAATGGATTGCATATGTCCATTTACTAAGCTGTCCGCTGAAGGACGGAGGACTGGACAATAATAAAATACGGTTTGCTTTTCCTGATCTTCTGGTTTACTGGATGACAGGAAATGGTAAACATGGACTTGAAATTAGGTGAGAAACAAATGGCTAGAAGTCAGTATGCTTAATAGCCAGAAAATGCTATCTATCCATTATGCGTATTTTAGCCTGGATTCCCAAAAAGAGTAGCCTTACACTTTTCGCTCTTCAGCTATCTAGCTCTCTCTCATCCCGACTAGCTTTTGCCAAGTCCAACCAAGGGTGTCTCGGAGATATTCAGTGTTTACTTGTTTCAAGGGAAGCAGCCGCTAAGAAGAGGCAAGAAAACCAAAGCAGTCCCTACCCACCAATGACAGAAGATTGCAGTACAGGCACAGATGTTCGCTCTTCTGCAACTAGTAAATAAACACCGCACAGTTAATAAGCACAGATGCAGCACAGAATCACCCAAAAGACATGCTGCCTCTTGTTTAGCTGGTAGCTGGAGACAGAAGAGGGAACTGAGGAAACTGGTGATCTATACAAGGCTCATCAGGGATCTTAAATAATCTGGGAACTTGTGGGGCATTGCAAAAAATGCTGGAGGGAGGTCAAAATATAGTAAAAGCGAGTTAGTGGAGAAGAACTGCAGCGTGGGGGCATGGGGAAGCAGATCCCTTGAGGATCTGGGGAGGGGCTAAGGCTGTGGTGGAGGGGAAGTCACAGGACACAGGGAGGATATGCGGAGTCCTCACTGCATGGTGCTGTAGGAATGTAGGATGTGAATCCATGGGAAGCCAGGCTGTCGCCCATCCACTCCTCCTGAAGCTATTTGTTTCCTCAGTATACTTCGTGACTTCACTAGTGTTTTTTTAAAAATTATATAGGATGAAATGCTGTTAGACTATAAATGCTTACAGGCACTTAGAACAGTGTTTGAGTGAATTTTTCATAAAGTGCACATTCGTAAAGGAAAACAGGGGGAAGCTGTCTCACCTTTGAGATGAAAAGACACTTTTCTAATCTTAGCTATGCTGGTATCAATCAGAAGTAACACCAAATGGACTTGATGCAAGAAGAAGTCTTATAATCACTGGCAAAAGATAAAACATGCTTATGCTGTACAATGATGTCAACATTTTATTATTTTAGCTATGTCAGGAATTCTGGATATTCATTTGTAAAGAATAGCTTTCACCAGCACTTTAAAAAAAGTAACCAGAAGGTCATCAACAAGGGAGCTGAGAGAATAATATGTCATGAATAATGTATTAAATTATTTCAGTCTTTATCTATTAATGAATTATCTTCAATCGTCTTATAATTTTCTTGAATGTATTTGTAATTCAGAAGTACTCCCCATGCAATTTCTCCAAAAAATTATTTCTCTAAATTTTTCTTGGTCTTTTTGTGGATAGAAAGTAGCTGAAATTTGAATTCAATTAGTTTGTTTTAATAGGACATACAAAGTTGGAGTTTCTGTTTCTGTCCCCTCACAAACACATTTCTAAGAATCGTGTTACCTGAGCAGCACTAAGCTTTTAACCAGGAAATCTTTTCCTCCAATATTTTTTCAAACATTCCATTTCCACCAGTACCCTAATACGATGTCCAGCGTGCTGGAGCAGTCACTGAAATTCAACAACTTAGGTCTATTGCCTGTTCTTCATACAATTTTTTCCTCCTAAAGGAACGCTGCTACAGGTGTTCACTCACCTCTTGAAGAATTTAAGTGCTGGAAAGTCATAAAAAGAATCTTTTATTTCGGAACACATTAAAGGGTAGTGGTGTAGTAGCTGACCAGGCTTTTTTTTTTTCCTGTATCAGGCTGTAAATAACTTGCAATGACCTTAAAGGGAATCTTGGGTGGTCCCTATATGTAAAAAAAAAAAAACTCACAAATTCTCATTCCTCTTTCCAGCACACCAAATAATAAATTTCACCCCATCGACCCTTTTTAGATATTGTGAGTTGACTTTATCTTTACTTCTAATACTTTAAGTTATAATAGTGATGACCATACCTGCACTGGAATCCTTTAGTCATGAGTGACTGAAAAAGAGATTATTCTTCATTTTCATGGCACAGCCACAGAACCAATCTATACTGACATGCAAAATAAAAACAACATATTTGTGTAGATAGTTAGCTTATAGAACTCCTTCCAATATGCACAGATGTGCAGAGGTCCCTTCCATGTGAAGATCCAGCAGCCTCCTCTGCAATATCTAGGGGTGATGCAGTCTTACTGATTTGGAGAATATTGGCAAAGGCTGGCTCGTTCTGAAACTCAATTTTTCATCACTGAGTGTGATAAGTGTCTGGTAGGTCTGTACTATCTGTTCAAACTCTATGAACCTCTAGGGACACACCTACTCCTGTGTCTTCAGCAATAACTTTTTGGCCCTCGGTTAGTGGTGTCCAGCTGACATCTGTGTGTCTTTAATAATTTCTCAGGAATGAAAATGTGTGTGCCTTCCCAAGACACAGAGTAAAGAACATTCAAAAAATTATGAATTCCCACATTGATGTCTTGGCTGCATTTTTTGAATGCCACTTCAGATAGGTTTCTAACAGGCAAAATGTGTCCATCTGCATCTCAACTTCACAGCACAAAATGATGCTATTTCTATCAAGTCAAAAAGAAAAAAACAACTTCATGCCTTCTGAGTAGCAGTGAGTCTGTCCAAGTTTTCTTCCAAGTTCCAAGCTCTTTTCTCTTGGTCACTCACCTGTTCATCTTGTTGGCACAGTCTTTGTTTTTTTTCCTCACCCTTTAACCATACGCTACGCCACTAGCGACTCTGCCTAGGGCTCACTCTGCCCAGCGCCCAGTGGTGCGCAAGAGATTCATGAAGTCCATCAACAGACTTTGGGTCAAGTTCTGCCCATGGTACCTCAGCAGCTGCAGACCTTCTTCCGACCGTCCCTTCTGCTAACTTGCTCCTCATGGAGAAAAACCCTGGTGGAAGGACACAAACATCTGTAATCAATGCTGACATCTAAGCACAGTCACTAAAATATTTTGGGTTTCTTGGCATCAGTTCTGGCAGACAGTAGCTCACGGTGAAAACACAGTATTTTTTTCTTTTTTTTCCTGGAAACATCAAGCATGCTTTAACCACAGTACTATTTTCTTGTGAATAGAATCAAAGACTTTAGGAAAGTGCTCAGGGACAGAGAGTTTCCAGATTTGATTTTAATTAAAGGTTGTAAATACTCAAAAAGAGAGACTGGCACTCAGCTTTAGGGATCAAGCTGAGTAATCCTCATCTGGAGCTTTCTTGTGTTTATATGATGGTGTTAGATCTTGAAAAGACAGTGACTTATCTAAGGCAGAAACTTGTAAAATCTCCATCGCATCAGAACAAAGCACATTCGGTCAGGCTTTTTAATACCAGAACAGGTCAGGCAGACTCATCTCCGGACAACTCCAACACCAACTGGGAGCCCGCCTCGGCTCCCGAGGGACAGCATTCCCCAGGGACTTCAAACCGGTGTGGAATCCTGCCTGGTCCCACCTGTAGGGAGCACAAAGCAGCCGCCAGACAAAACCAAACACGCAGTTCCTAATCTGGTTGCTGGAACTCAGTCAGTGATCACCCACGGTGAGCAAGGAGCAAATGCAACAGGACAACGGGGAGGGGG
>Ga0065711_1031046_pt1 | contig 30704 bp, 12 predicted proteins | sample Hoacrofraction12_FD_59098 | JGI IMG/M metagenome (GOLD analysis project Ga0065711, IMG submission 59098) | Hoatzin crop microbial communities from Cojedes, Venezuela - Epithelial fraction 12 v2 (version 2) | ecosystem: Host-associated > Birds > Digestive system > Esophagus > Crop | place... | reverse complement strand
GGGGTCACCGGGCCTTAATTTTGCCTTTCGGCAGCAGTTTTAGCCCAGCGACGGGGGTCCCTCTGGCTCAGAGGGGGGCTGTCCGCGGTGTGCAGTCTGTCGCCCGGGAAGGTTTGGGGGGGGCTGGGGGTAGAAGGCAGGGGATGGGACGAGCTGCATAAATTCTCCTTCTGCGTGCACGCCGCTTGTAGCAAGGGAATAAAATTTAAAAATTTATAAGGGCAGATCGCTCTTTTTGCATTAGTGGGGGGGAAAAAGTTTGGAAAATCTATTCGTATACACAGCAGTACAAAATTCACATTAACATCTCATTAAGTCTAAATGCACTTAGGGACTGATCCAAAGGCCATCAAACTCGATGGGAGACTTCCCATTGTCTTCAAATGGGATTTGGATCATGCTGTTAGTGATTGGCAAAAGCTCATATTAACAAAATAAAAAAAAATCCTGACATTACCTAAAAGGGGATAAAAAGCATTTCCATTCTTTGTTCTGGGAAATCCGCTTTGTGGCTGATCAGATCCGAGCACAGCAGCCACCTCTCCGGTGAAAGCTTCCTGTTAGGCCAACAACGAGGCAGATGAGATACCAATGCAGACGACACCTCTGTTTCACACAAATTGGAATGGAAACCTCAGTTTTGATTATAGTGAATTATCCATAATAGCAGAGGTAAACTTGAAGTGATCAGAAATTAATTTAAATGCTATGTAAATACTATTTAAAAAGGGGGAGAGATAAAAGCAACCGAAATCTAGCTAAGGAATATAACTGCTATGATAATGTTTTACACAAGTCTGATGTCTAACATGAGCTGAAGTAACTAAAACGAACTAAATTAACTAGAGTAGACTTTATATGGTCAAAAGCAAACCGGTTTGTTGCACACGTTATCCTTTAGAGATCTCAGTACACAATATCATCACTAATGGCTCTGTTTTCATGTGTGGAGATGAAAAGTAGTACATTAAAAAAAATAAATTAACTGCCTTGGGCAGCTTCAAACTCCTTGATCTTCATTTACTTTTTAAAAATGCTGCTTCTAGCAGAGACACTCTGAAGCAGAGTCTCCAGCTCTGAGTAGGTTTCTTGTTCAGCTGGCCTTATCTGGGACTACGTTGTTTGGCTGATGGCAGAGATGGGCCTAGAATTTCCTGTGTATGTTTGAAAAAACAAACAAAGAGAAATGACAAGCCCGTCATTTTTCATCCCAAATATTTGAAATTTCAAACAAACATGTCAAGTTGGATGGATAGAATGCTATTGAAGATTTAAAACACTTTCCTAGTTTTCCTTCTGCTGTGAGGTTTTAAATCCCCCTTTTCTCCGTGTTATCTCCAATATTCCCTTTGTTTTTTTCACTGTGTTCAACATCTCTTTCCTGGTCACAGCCCAAATAGTGTGGTGGGAGACTCCATCTTCAGGTACCTCCATGTCTTCGATGTCTCTGGCAAACTGTCATCTTATTCCTCATGTCTGTTAAGAGCTGAACTAAAAGTTTCAATTTGTACAGCCTTCTGATTTGTGAGTGCTAGAAAACCTTGTGTCTAAGATGGGACGCTGATGTTCTTGTAGGAGTACCAGCTCTAGAAGTATTGCCAACAGTTAAATTTCACCAAGGGAGGAAGGAAGTTGTAGATATTGCCCAAAATTTTAAAATTAATCTAATTATTACATGCACCAGTTATGGTAGACCCTAAGTTTAACATGATATTAAAGTTTACTGGCTAATGAGAAAGGAATTCCCATAATGAGCTGGGTAGCTGACTCTATTCCTGGCAGCACTGCTTGCAATTTTTCTTTCATTCTACTGTCTCCTCCAAACCACTGCTCCCCTTTTTGTTCTTTGAGATGTGCATAGCCTTGCTGCCTTGTCCCTCTCCCTCTTTGGTGGCTTACCTTCTTAAAGAGTAAAAGGGTCTTGTAACACGGAAGAATATATATTGAAATGCATATTAAAATACTACTCAATGCCTATTAAAATGCTGTTCACTGATTTGCAGCATCAGCTCATGCCAGCTGAGGGCAGAAATCTAGTCCTTGGTGAGTTCTTTGGAGAAAATATCAGGAGCTGCTAATCTTGTACAATGTCCCCAAACATTCAAGTAGAAAAGTGACTCAGGGGAAAAAGATCAAATTGGCATCTGAGGTTGGGATCATATTTTCACCTGTCTTTCTGTTTCTGGTCATGCATCATCACAGCTTTCTTACAGTTAACCTCACATCCCGCTCCTTCTTGAGCCAAGGGAAGTCTGCCATTGATTACAGCAAGAGCTTAGTGTTTTGCAAATGTCGCCTCCTTCTCCCCCACCCCGCCATTAGTCATTAAACACAATGAAGAAATGATCAGAAACAGTATTTTGTTGTTTATGGATAAACCATAAATTTTGGTATTGCAGCCCTGGAAATGTCTCATCTCTGGACAACCATGTGGGAAGCGTCTCAGGTCTGAGATACCTCGCTGAACCACAGGGTCCACAGTGATTTCTCACTGCAGCTACCGGAGCAGCACGACCTCCTGGCTCCTACACCAGCACCAGATCACTGCCAAGATCAACGCCTGGGTCCCCAGCCCTGCCAGGTCCTTGCTGCGAGGGAGCAGAGCCAAGGTGCTACCTCCACAGAGGATAAACAGAGATGCTGCCGCTTTTCTTTGTCATCACCCAAAGAGGCCCAAAGTTAAAGTGGGGATTTCTGTGGAGAACACTTGTGGACTTAGGTGCTGAGTGCTCATGTGGAAGTTGAAGTCCTTTTGTGGATCAGGACATTGATTAGAATCCAGCTAAATTTTACACTGTATTTTGAAACCAGTTATTGCATGACTCTGTTTTTCATTAATCTGTGAGAAGCTTATCTTTACTTTTAAAACTGAAGGGCGAACTGCTTAGATAAACCAGGCTTCTGCCTAGTTTTTAGTTCCCTTGACAGAGCACTGCACTAAAAGGAAAAAAATGAATGAAAATGCAACAACAACTAAATTCATCCTGTTAACAGAACAGAATGATTCTATTGCTAGTTGGATAAATCAGAAACTGGTCATTTCACTGTATCACTAGTCGTTTAAACATCAGACTGAGAGAATTGCAACCAACATTTTAAATGCTGCTATTGCTCTCTGCCGTGGCCTTCCAAGCACGTGCTGGGCATTTGCAGCAATAGTACTATTAAATGAGAATTGCTTAGCCAGCATGGCAATTCCGTCCTCTCAGGTTGTGGCCATTTTCTCTCAGAGCACAATGAGCATGAAAATGCAGTGCTGGTAATGCTTGCTGTTGTCTTTATTTAATGTGAAGCATTATCAGTGAGTCACCCAAGTCTCTTGTAATTTTGTTCAGTTTCTGCTTCTGCTGGCAAACATACGGGATATTCACATCGTACATATAGTGTGTAAATTTCACCCCTTGAGAAGTTAATCTATGCCTTCCATAGTTAAGTAGGAAATATTGCTTACTTATATCAGTGTTTTACCCTTCTGTAGAGCCTTTGGATGTCAGATTATTGATACTTAAGTAGATCCTCAAATACTTCTCAGGAAGAGATAAATGCCATTATTATCCACAGCAGCACTGAAAGGAGAGGTGACCTTTCCAAGTCCATTCATTGAGACAATTTAGCTCGAGAGGCCTGATAACACAGTTGTAAACACCCAATAGCAGCTTGGCAATCTCCAGCATATTTTTCTAAAAAAAGAGCAATTTCAAAAAATCATGACAATGACTGAAAATTTTTTTTTTTTCCTGCTTGGCTCATAGTTTATTAGCATGAAAAATCCTTGTGCTTATTTGAGCTGAAGAGCTAGATATTTTCTCCGTTTTAAATTTCAGTTGATAATCCAGCAGTTTCACAAGCTGAGTCTAAGGTTTGTAGAGACATCAGGGAGTATTGTGAGACACTGGAGTTAGCCATCAGGCTTGTAGAGGCTTTGAGCCATTTTTCCTATAACAGAAACAGTTAGCAAATGAAATTATGTAGCAATCAATGAATTCAACCTAATCAGTGACCTTCAGATTTAATGCATGAGAAATTTTTAGTTTCAGTTGGAAAACACAGAAGGATGTAGAATGAGTGGGTGAAAAGTGCAGTGGGCTGTCAGTAAGAAATCCTTAGTGCCTTGCAAAAAATCCCACTGCTTTAGCAGTGGGGCAAGTAAGTGAATCACACGTGATTCAATAGTACTTAAAACCACTCAAATCATAATTAATAGCTTTGTTCAATCTTGATTAAAATATACGAATATAATTTTCTATATTAATATTTAATATTAATTTATAATTAGACATATGAAACATGAAATCCTATGAGCTAATCAATATATATTTTATTAATTAGAAGAATAGTGTTAAATTACTTATAGAGGCTTACATGCAGACCCAAATGCTGCTCTCGTTAGTGAGACTGGTTATCTATGGATATGGTTGTTAGGATACAGTTTACTGGGGAAATGACTTTCCTGTGTTTTCAAGTGTGCCTGTGCATGTAGATGAATGTGTTGGACACCTGATTTTATTCTGTGGGTTTTGCAGAGGAAGATTTAAAGCCCCTGCCATTTCTTTTTCTTTGCAGACTTTAATGGTTTTTTTTAAATATTACATGTTTTCAAATACAGAGGCATGGAGGAACCTTTAATGTTTCAAATTAGTTTATTATATGATGAGATTATTTGTTTTGACTTGGATGAAGACCAGTAGCGCTTCATTCCGTGACCATCCTTCAAGTAACGTGGAGCTGCTCTAGACACAGGCAAAAGATTTTGGGCAGCAAAGTGATTAATGACACTTCTCTGCACTTTGTTTGCAAGAGAGTCGGGAAAGGCCCACCTCGCTGCTCTCAATGCCACACAGAAAGGCACCAGGGTGTCAAGCGGCTGGTATCACTGAGAGGAGGGATAGACGGAGATGGATCCCCAAAATCAGTGGTTGCATCTCCCACCCCTCCCACTGTCAATCAGAGGAACGAACATCACCTTTCGTCTGTTTTTCCTCCTCATTTCTGGAATGGGACCAGGAGACTTTGCTCCTACCTTCGTATCTGCCCTAGCAAAATTGAGTGTGGCCCCAGGTGCGGCAATGCCTCGAGGAAGGTCTGATGTACTCAGCGCACACACGATTCCGCTCGTCCCGGTGAAGCGAAGGCGCAGCTTCTCTCACTTTCTTCTGAGGTGGAACGCTGGTCGTTGCCTTTGTCAATAATCAAGAGAGACATCCTTGTAGAGAGGATATGTAATTTTAAAAACACAGCTAGTTGCATGGTCTGTCTGTGTTCACATTTAGCAACGCATTAAATGAGCTGCCTCGAAGTATGAGGGCCAAGAGCAAGTTGGGACAGATGGAAAAGGGCTTACTGTACCTTTATAGTTTCTTCGTCTGGAAACTAAATATGATAAATTTGATATTTCTAATAGGAAATAGTGGTCATAAATAGTTGATTAGACAGATCTAGAATGTTACCAAGGAAATACCCTGGTGCCAATGTAGCTGGGCAGTTAATTGCCAGCATAAGTATGTGTATATGTGCTTTTAGGTTCTACCCTTCTGTATGCCAAAGCACATCCTTGCTCTGACACACAGCTGATTTCCTTCAACTGCAATTATTCCAATTAACTTTAATTGTCAGTGTTGCTATGTTGCCACCATTTGGTCCCATTGTGGGAGGAAAGTGTGTGAGTCACAATTGTTCTGTGGACAGGAAAGCTGAAGCCCAGGACAGATTGTCAACAGAAAAAGAGCTAGACCCACTTCTATGGATTTCCCTCTGGATTTTTTTCTTGTTTTGCTGGTTTTTTTTGCATTATGGTAGAGGAGGAAGGCAGCCAACATTGCTGTTAAGAATTAATTATCTTCATTATTTATTCAAATATCCTGGAAGATAAATTCATTTAATATATGGGCATATGAAAGACTAAGTGAGAATCGTTTTCATTAGGAAGAAATTGATGCTATTGATGACAAGTGCCTGAACTTAACTATTCTCACTGTAGATGGGAATGTTTTCCTAATCCACATCTTTAATGGGGGCATGAGCTGGGTGGCTCTACTTTAGGAAAGTGATTAAGATGTTAATATGTCTGGGCTATAATATTAAGGAATGTTAATCCATGAATTTATGGTCTTAATTGGATTGAGTGCTTGCAAATAGATGAGTAAAGCAACAGAACACACCAATATCAAGATTCCTAAGAAGTGCCGTAAAATAATGTAAAACTAGTTTCTATGAAATTTATACCTTATTCTACTGATAACCAGATTTCTTATCCTTTGTAGCTTCCTTGTCTCTCTGTTTCATCAATCAGAAAGAATCTCAACTTTGAAGCTCTTGCAGCAAAGGACATAACCAGTTCCGGTTTCTTTGTTGCAATATTCTCAAGTAGCATTACTCATCGTTAGCAGAAACTGAGTGATCTACAGCATCAATACTGCAAATTAAAGTGCATTTTGTGTATTCTGGATTTTATGAATTTGTCTTTAATGTTTGATTCTGGTCTTAGTAAATTAACAATAGAAAAAATTATGCAAAAATAATGCCATGAAAGTTAATCAAGGCTCTAAAGAGGTTGGTGATATTTTCCTAAATAAAAACATAGCATAGTACACAACACATACTTAAAGAAATATTGTTGTTCTCCTTGAAAGAAACATTCTATAAATTATCTAACACTGTGTTTACTGTAATGACTTTTAAAACATTTCAAGATTTCAGCTTGATGGTGTGTGTGGGGAGACTTAGAGTATGACCTCACATGTGCATGATTTTGGTACTTGAAGAAAATTGTTAAAAGGGGACGAAGTTAGGAGTATATCTGCTAGAGATGGTGGTCACTTTCCCCTAAGGACAGAAATGTCCCACATAACTCTCCCTAACCGAAAGGAAAGGGTGCTTGTACATGGAGTTAGCAATTTGGTCTCTGGACCAAATTCACCTTGACATAGTTGGGTTCAGTTCCATTAATTTCTGAAGGTTGCATTCACTCTGTCAGACTTGGATTTGGATTTGAAGTTTGGACAGTCACCAAGAAATTATTAAAACTGCTCTTTCATCATTTCCTGTGATCACGCTTGCATAAATGAAAACACTGACAATGTGTGAATAGGTCCTTGAAGTTGAATATCACTAGGAAGACATTTTTGTGATTGGTTACAAGCTTATTCATCTTTATAATCACTTATTAATGTGTAAATTAATTTTCAAGACCAAAAGATTCTAGATTTGAGATCCATATAAATTGCAGGAAATATAAATTTTTAAATGCACTTTTTCTAACACATTACATGATCTTTTGAGTTGACATCACACTAACTTGAATTTCTTCACAGAAATATTGGAAGCTGTAAGCCAGCATGCTGGCTTTGAAAGCATTGATCTAAATTTTTCCACCATACCAGGTATTCAGTGTGCTCTTCCGTGCATTTTGTAGATGTATTTTGTTTTTTCCAACAGAAGTGAACAAAAGGGCAAGTCGTAATTTTTTTTATGATACATGATTCTAATAATATGATGTGAAGCTTTCCCTTTATAAGTATAGAAAACTTCAAATATTCACCTGCAGAACATGAAACAGAAGTTGGTTCAGAAGCTGAAGTTTGTTCAGAAGCTGAAGCCCATTTTTGTTCAAATTTGGAAAATTATTTAATAAAAAAAAATACTTGTAAGAATGAGTGGTATGTGAGAGAAGAGTAATAATAATTACCAGATTGCAGTTACTTCTCTTTGAAGATGTTTCGCTTGATGTTTTTTTTAGCAACTATTTGAAAAAGTAGATAATAGAGTTTTATCTTATAAGTAAATTATATTAATAATAGTAATACCTATTAATAATCATGATTAATGATTTCAGTAGTGGTAAAAAGGACGCTAGTGGCCTAGTGGTTCTAAGAAACTATCTCAGGAATAGAGGAACTAAGCAAAAGACACTGTGAAGTGGGGACTTCATTTAGAGCTGAAAGCAAATGCTCAGATAAGATAAAGCACGCTACCATTTGCCCAGAAACATGTCATGAAGGAAATCAGAAATTTTGCTTTCCATTACTGTTTAGTTAGCTACTGGGCAAGCTATATTAATGATAAAAATGTGACAGGCAGGAAACAAGAAATTAAGTATCTCATAGAACCATTTTTCTCTCATTGCACTGAAAAAATGTCGCACTAAAAATGTTTTGCAAAATATGCAGTATTTGTAATGTAGGTGTGCTTTATATGCTCATTTTTTTCCTTTTTGTGCATTTCAAAGATAGAACACTAAATGTAGCATTAGTAAAGGAGGAAAAAAAATCTACATTTTCTTGTACACTGTCAAAGGGACCATAAACTGATTAACTTTAATTGCATTAGGTTTTGAGTTGCCTACACAGTCTTTGAAGCTCATGTCTCTTCGAGATGTACAGTGTAGGAAGTTCATCCCCTTTCTACTGTTGTTTTAGACAGCCTTCAGCTAAACTGGGCTAAACATGGGAACACCACATCATTTTAATATTAATCAGAGCTCTACTTAAAAATATGAAAAATTCTTAGGACTCACACTTATCTTCATAATTCTGCATCCTAATAAGTAGTCTGGTCTTAATCTTTCTACCCTTCACAGGGAATGGGAGATGCTCAACACAACTAAGAATCCTTTAGCTTAATTAAAGACTTTAATATGATGCTAAATACCTATCATCAGGGCCTCAAGTTTTAAAATATTGCCTTTTTTTTTTTTTTTCCCAGTCCAGACTGTACATAGGTGGGAAAGTAGAGCACAGTTTGGAAAGATGCTGCGCACACACAGTTGACAAATCTTTGTTTCAAATTCAGATCAAATGCAGAGTAATTGGTGAAGTTTTTATGCTTTATGCAAGAAATATTTTCTCATGGGTAGGTGGATATTTTGTGGTTATATTTATACCCAGGCTTTCCATCCTGTGGATCTGGTTTATAAAGAGTAACACTAAACAGGTCACCCAGATTTGTAGGCCAAGATCAAGATAAGAAAAGCTCTGCAGTAGTGACTTGAAAGAAGGGACAGAGTGCACCCTCAGCAAGTTTGCAGGTGATAAAATTGAGAGGAGTGATCAATGCACCACATGGGTGTGTGAGCTGCTGTTCAGAGGGACCTTGGCAGGCTGGAGAAATGGACCAACAGGATGCTCATGAAGATCAACAATGGGAAGTGCCGAGTCCTGTACCTGGGAAGGAATAACCCCAAGCACCAATATAGGTTGAGGGCTGACCAGCTGGTAAACAACTCTACAGAAAAGGCCCTGACCAGTCCTGGTGGACACCTTATTGGACATAAGCCAACAATGTGAGCATGCGACAAAGAAGACCAGCAGCACCTTGGGCTGCATTAGCCAGAGCAGCGCCAGCAGGTCAAGAGCGATGATCCTTCCTCTCTACTCAGCCGTGTTGAGACACATCTGGCGTGCTAGGTCCAGTGCTGGACTCCCCAGCACAAGAGAGACATGGGACATACTGGAGTGAGTCCAGTAAAGTGCCACAAAGATAACTAAAGGACTGGAGCACCTCTCATATGAGGAGAGGCTGAGACAGCTGGGACTGCTCAGCTGGGAGAAGAGAAGGCTCTGGGAGATCCTATCAATGTGTGTAAACACCTGATGGGGGGAGTAAATGTGGCAGAGACAGACTTTTCTCAGTGGGTTCCCAGAGACAGCACAAGCGGCAACAGGTACAAACTGAAACACAGAAAATTCTGTCTGAACCTAAGAAAAAAACTTTTCTCCTGAAAGGGCAGGCAAACACTGGATGCCCTAAGAAGTTGTGGAGTCTCCACCACTGGAGATGTTCAAAACCCAGCTGGACACTTAGCAAATGGCTCTCGCTGACCCTGCTAATGAGCGAGGCCTAGCTTTGAATAGTGGTGTTAATTGCCTGAGATACTTATGACTCTTGCCAGGGATACTTATAATTAAAATCTAAGGCAAATTAATGTATTTTCATACTTAGACTCACACAAAACTAGGCACGTATGTGAATATCTAAAAGAAAGCATGATGCAGAGGTGGACTATAGCAGTTTTTAAAGGAAACTGTGTGAATATATTCACATAGGTATAAGCAAATTTAGACAGATGAAAGGGATCAATGGTGCAATTATTGATAGCTATGTATATATACAAATCAGCAGGAGAGGCTTTAATCTCCCTTTACAGGGTGAGAAGGCAATTTGCTCCTTTGTGGACCTCTTTCACAGTGTTAAAATTTAGATACATGTCCAACAAACACATAATTTCTGAGCTTTGTAAATTGATTTCAAAAGTCAAAGAGAAAAAAATCATGCTTTGCCAGTAATAGCAAAAATTGCCTTGTCCATACTCTTTTCAGCAGTAGGTTTCTTTCAAATAGCTGTAACTTTTATCAATATTAGTCCAAGGAAAATTAGGTTTTGTTTTTCACATGTGGGATGTGGTATCTGTGCTGGGAGGCTGCATAAATTCTTTCAGAAGCCATATTCTTTGGGATTCTCATGAGGAATCTTATGAAAAGCTGATGTGTATTGTCTTTATCACAGCGTGCTTTGACAATAAAATGACTATCTGTCTCAGTTCATTTGCTGTCTCCAAAGGAAACTGATTTACAGATATTCCTGCTAGCTCATCTCTTATTTAATCTACCTGCTTACAATTATTCTTGTAATTAGCTTATAAATTATTATTATTTGTTTATTCATATTTAAAGATGGGCATTCTGACAGCTGTTGTAATGACATCTGGCATAGTCTCTGTCCTGGTGTGATCTGTTTGCTTAGTTTTACTGCAGCTTTGCACTCCAGACTTACTGGTTGCTACAGCTGAATACCCCACTATGATATTTTGGGAACCTTAATGCTATAAGATGCTATGAAATGTGGCTGTTCTACTTCTGAACATTACCATCACCCAGTCTGAGGTCATGCGCTCACTCTGTTCATCCCCTGGGAGTACTGGTAAGCGGAGACAGTGAAATAACCTCACAAACACCTGCATGACGGGAAAAAACTCTGCACAATATGGTTTCTTTACAGCTGACTTTAAAAATGCCTTTTCCTAATCCATTTTTGATGTTTCAAAATGTGAAGCCAATGTGGTGAATTTCTTTATTTTTAGTAACTGTATCATCTTAGGAAATATTCGAATCTGGAATCCCTTTTTTTTATTTCTTTGCATGTCAGAAAATGCTGACAGGTAATGAGATACTGCTTGGGTAAAGGATAGGTACTGCAGCTTTTTACACGCACCACTGATGATTCCCAGCTGGCAGCGTGCCTAAAAACTGAAGAGGAGCAAATGAAGCCACAAGATTCCAGGCATATGCTGTAGGAAGGGAGGCAACTGATCCAGATGCTGTCAGAGGTCACAAGATTTTCATTTTGCTATGGGCAGCAGGAGCCAAAGAAAGAGCAAGCACACAGGTCTCATGCTGTAGCCACACAGTCAAAGTCAATCAGTAATATACTTGATATTTCATAGCGTTTTTTTCCAAAAATGGCTCCTGTGTAGTTCCTGGAGTTGAACACAAAGCACTAAGTTATATTGCTGCCTTTATCTTCTATTCTCCATACTGGCATAAAAGACTATGGTCTGGAACCCCTCTCCTGAATCTTTGAGTCTGACTGCCTCTGCTCACATAAAAAGACAATATCGAGATTTCAATGGACATTAAACCAAAATTTTTGTTAGTGATATATTCCAACACATGTATATATGCATATTAAATTATTTATAAATAATGATAATTATTGCTTTTCTAGCACTATGTTAGCGATCTAGCGTAGTTCTTTTTAATTGTTCTTGTTAACTTATCAGAAAAGAATATAGCAAAAACTAGGACAGAGGGCAAATAATTGCAGAGATGGTTGAACTTTCACAGGGAGGGAGACTGAAGAGATAGAAGGCATGTAGTTTAGAGAAGAGATGAATGAGAAGAGGCATGATAGATGTGTTTAAAATAATGAATGATATAAAAAAGAAAGCAAAAACAACTCCCCGCCTCCTTCCTCCTATTGGTTTTTCTTTCCCTTTCACTGAGCTGTAGGCATGTGTCTTGTCACCGCTAACTTCACGCAATCAATCATACTGTCCCCTTTTTCCTCCCACTCTGGTCTTTAAGGCTTTTGTACCACTGCTCAGTTTAAACCTTAAACAGTTTTTGATGGAAGTTCACTTGGAAAGTGCCTGGATTATGTAAGAGCACAAGTAACAAATTGTTCCAATAATGTATGCATTTTGAAAGTTTAAAGCATCCATTTTTTTCTTAAATAGTCTAGGCTCTTTAGTTTGGGTGGTTTCAGACAGACAGTAGAAGCTGAACATATATGCTCATGATCACCAGGACGTCTGAACACAGATTGCTGCAGAAGCACTGCTGAAACTGAAGCTCTGTGTGTCATTTATTATCATAAGAACAAATCAAATTTTCATGACCTCATTTTCCATCTCCAAAGTATTCCTAGTGCTTTAACAGAATTCACTAATGATCAAAACTAAAACTTCAAAATATTTAGTGGGAAAAGAACTCAGTTATCAAAAACCTCATTAAACCCAAAATCAGAATGTAAATGGTAAAATTATCTTGAAGCTTCACACTATTTAAGGGTCTTTCCAGCTGTATTAATCTTACTGCTCATCCTTTTTGTAAAGACACCAACAATGTTCATGACATTGTGAATACTATTGGAGCGGCAAGAAAATAAGATGCTATGGTGTCCCCTTGGTAAAAACAGTTTTCTCTATGATGATGTTGTGAAGTCTTTTCTGTAAAGATGATCCACAAAGCCACTCACGAAATATTTTTTTTAAATCCATTTTTTCCCACTAACTTCCCTTAAAAAAAAATCTAAGTACTACAGATATCTTATTGTTAGTTATTTTGCACTTAGAGTGCTTTCTTGCACAGTTGTATGGCTCAAATGTACAATGTAAGTTGTACACTCATTTCCCAGTGATTTTCAGTGGGACTATACGGACTAATAAATGCTGTTAAACATGATTTTGGATTGTTGAATTGAGTCTATATGCAGATTAGGTTTCATGTTGGATTGTAGTTGCCTTAAGCCAATTGTACAGGGAGTAACATCTCAACAGGGAGTAACAGCTCAATATATTTACATAACTTTAATAAAAAAAAAAAGAAAATCTTTATCTTTCACAGAGATTCCCTGGTAAAGTTTGCCTGATTTGCTCTTGTGTCAGGTTTTTGCCTGCCAGTCATTGGCTGAGAACCGTCTACCTTTAGTGCAGTTGTGTGTGTTCAGTCAGCATCTGAATGGTGTGCATGCCATTACTCGGTAACTCGGTGTATGTTAACACCGAATGTGTTTGATCTTTCATCAGTGAAAGTGTTCCTTGTCTTTGCTGTAAGCTGAGATGAGTTTTTGGGGGCTGTTTTCAGTCGTGAAGTCATTTCAGTGATCAGTTTTCAGTCATGATGACTCCCGTTATTCATGTTAGAGGTAGCTGCTTCTTTAATCCCCTTTCACAGCCAATTCTTAATACTCCTGAGCAGATCAGCGTTGTTTGGGCGTGGAGGGTGATTGCCGACCGAGAGCAGCTTTTGATAAATTCCTTTCTAGAAAACGTAGTACTTGATCGAGAAGGAGGTGCAGTTGGACTCTAGGTGTCATGGGCTGAGGGGACTTAGAGACCAAGGTGTGAAAATGGAGTGAAGTGGGAGGAAATATCAGGCTTGCTTGGATGCTTACACCATGCAAAGGAACTCTTTCTAGCCATGGCGGGGGAAAAAATGTGGAAAATACATCTTCTGCTTCTCTCCAGTTTATACTCTAAAGAAAACAATACAAGATCTGACCCAGGAAGAAATGCTCGGGTGAAAAATTTTTCTCGCTCTTGCTTCTCCTGTAGGAGTGAGAGTTCCTAACTGAGGAAGAATGAGACAAACAGATCACTGAAGAAAAAATGAACTAGAAAATATTGGTGATGCCCAGAATTTTTTCACAGACAGAACCAGTGCCTTATACTTTGTGTAGAGTATATCTATACAATTTCTTTCAAATTCCTATTCACTTCACTGGAATTTTTGATACATGTGATATGCATCTTTTTATTTATTTTTATCAATGTCTGAGCTGTATTCATACACAACACCTTAAAATGAAAAAGATTTATGTTGTCATCTCATGCTTCTTTTTTCTAGGATATGTCTGACACTTACATGACAATGCTAGCTTTTTTTCCTTGTCTAGCTTAAATGCCCCCAAAGTTATCAGACTTGTAACACATCCTCAGTGGGTCCATCTCCTGCAAATTTTTATTCTGTGGTGTAGGTTGTTATTATTTTCAGTCTTACTTTTTCTTCATATTTTAGCTTGTGAGAAGTGCCTTTTTTACCAAAAGCTGAAGATGACTATATGTTAAAAATTAAACTGCTTTCCTAACATTTTCCCTTGCCATATTTCCCATTGGTTTGAGGCTTTTTTCCTTTCTGAGTGATAGTGAGTATAGTTTAGCTATACAACTATCTATAATAATATGTTCTGAACAACACCACAGCAAAGAGAACCATGTTCTCTCTGGGAATTAACATCTGTAGGCAATAATTCTATTTCATAAAAACATAAGATAGAATATGTGACTTGAATTATAATGCTGTGCTTCGGAGTTAAAAATAACCCTTCTTATTCATGTGGGTCCAAGGTACCAGAAGACATGCAATATGAACTCCAGGATGTATGTCTGTAATATTGATTATGTGAACTAATGAAAACCAAAATATTAAGGGATACAAAGATTAGGATACCCTTATACTATTCCTTTGACTTAGTCAAAGCTCCGCTTCAATTATTTCACAGAATTACTCATGGAGTGAGATGCCAATAGAGATATTGGTATAACAATCATCCCTGTTTTGGTTGTTCATCTTTCAGTAGGAGAAACGCATTCAGCTCATCTGTAAGAAAAGCCAAACACAACACAACTAAGTATTCTTTGGTGCTGCACCTAGACTGTGCTGATTCTTCTGGGCCAGATCACTTGCAACTTGTTCTGCCACCCTTAGAGAGCCCAGCATCATGGAATCCGATATGAAGCATCTGTAGTTCTCACTCTTTCTCCCTTGCCATCTCAGGCCAGTTGTAACATAAACCTGATCACCTGTGTAGTGATATTTACAACTTCACATCAAAAGTAAATCTTTTGATTTACTTTACATATAAAGTAAATCTTTTGATTTACTTTATGTTAAAGTTTAGTAATTGATGAAACAAACTGATTGGGTAGGCAAAGAATTACCCCAAGTGAAGTGGTCACTCCTTTGCAGCTTTTAAAAGGATTAGTATTCATTGTAGATGGCACAGGTGGAGATTTATGAGATGTATTCTTTCCCTTCCCTTTGTAGACCAAGCTTAAATTATCATGGCATCCCCACCAAAGCCAGTGCAACACCCAGTTATGAGTTTTGCAAATCTCTGTAAGTGGCAGTCTATAACTTTCCAAAAGCAGTCCTCTGGTTCTCTAGTGATAGCGTACAAAGATCTCATTAGAAAAATGTTTCTGCCAATGAGAATTTCTTTGAAGTACATTTCTGGCCTGAAATGCTGTGCCAAGCAATTTGCTAAAAAATTCTATGCTTTGTATAAAGGACATTGTTCATTTAAAATCTGACAATAAAGAAAAAATCCTTAAGTGCTTAGAGATACCATCTCTTACCTCAGTCTTCTTTTGACATGTCACTAATCATATTCCTTCACCACGTTACCTCCCTCCCTTCTTTTACATCATCTGTACTTTGCCTCTGCTGTTCTTCAAGGCTGTTGATGTCAGAAAGCCTTCAGTTACTTATTTCCCTTCTTTGTCATCATTCTCAGTTTCTTGCTGGATATAGTAAATACAGTTCCCAGATACCCAGTTTTGTTATACCACAGTTATACTGCTCATTCTAGAAGATCCTGAGGAATATAAATATTATGTGTGGTAAACTATGTAGAGATGACTGCTCACCTTGCTTAGAAAAAAATGTTAAGTTTTATTTCTATTTAGGGTTTTTTTGTGACAACAGATAAGATCATTCCTGACTGATTATTCCTGAGTATTTGACCAATACTCAAAACTTGTCTGTGCTTTAAAATATGTCCAACAGTAAAGAATTAAAGAGGTGGATGCACCTACCACTGGGTGTTACGTGTTGTACAGCAGCAAAAGTTGTGCAGAAAATGCATTAGGCATGGGATGCGATAGTTGCATTTTCAAAGTTAGCTAGTCAGCACACCAGGAACACGCAGAGGTCAGCCTGCAGAACTAAGTAGGAGTGTAAGCGCAGGATGCTGAGAAGTAGCCTGCATCTTTAATAAATATGAATTGTCAGAGCATCAAGTTTATATTTGGTTTGAATGATGGCTTCATTGTGGAACTGAGCCCTCTGCCATCTTGGGGCATTGCTGGTTTGAAATGAGGAGCATCGTTTCTAAATCATTGCATGCTCATTTTCTTGAATTCTGATCTGTGCTGACTCTTCTTAGTTTATGAGCTCACAACCCAGTGTGACCTGGCTGCAGGCCAGGGAGCAGAATAGAGTTCCAGGTCTTTCTGACTGCAAATTGAATTACTCTTCTTGACATTAAAGTCAAACCAAAGTCTCATCAGGACAGCACTGGCAAAGCAGTCTTAGTATGAATTGTTGACATATGCCTGAAATTTGTGTGTCAAAAATTAATTATTTTTGCACTTGCTATGAAAATACAGTATATTAATGTGAACAAACAATTACAAATACATGCAGTATCAGAAGCGTCTTGGGACTAGGGACTTATGAATTCCAGTTCTTTTATTGACTTTTTTCTTCTTGAAAGTGTGTCCTTGTCAAATTTCCAGGGTCATTTTGAGACCTCTGAATACTAATTACAAGCTACTTAGAAATGTATGTGCTGCGCAGGCTGTCCATCACACTGGTCCATCTTTTAATATTCACTATCCAGTGTCCAGCTGCAGCTTACATAGAAAACTTCTACCTTTCTGCCTATAGACATTATTTATTTATTTATTACTTAATATTGTGCCTTAGTTCTCCATCCGTACCAAGGAACCAACTTTTTTTTCCTTTTTTGCTTTTTTTTCTCTTTTTTCTTTTTTTTCCTCTCTTCTTTTTTGAGGATTGATTACTAATATTTTACCTTTGTTTTGAAGGTATAAGACACTATACTAATCTGAAATGAAACAATTAAACTGAGTGTATGTCACTTTGGAAAGCAGGCCTCCAGAGCTAGTCTGTCATTTACATGGTTGCCTAGCAAATAGCATACCATGCAGAATTTCTGGAGGGCATGTTGTTAGTGACTCTGAAATATGTACTTGCAGCCTGGGGATAAAGAAGACAGTCAAACCTGATCCCAAGAATAATCCGGACAGCTGTAACAGGCAGTATAAATATAATCTTCTAACCACCCAACCAATCTTCACCTCAGTGCTGGTTGCAGTAGAACATCAAGAACCACAAGATCAAAATATAAAATATGTTAAAGAAAAACAGCCTGAGAATCTGGCTGTAAGTGTATCTGTGCAGTTAGCTATTTTCTCTTGCTGAATGTTCAAAGTATATTTTTAATTTTGAGGATAAGAAGAATACATGGGGGTTTTGTCATACTTTTAGTTCCTTCTATAATGGAAAGAAATAGCTGGTAAGATTGTGTCAGAAACTATTGCTCCAGCATAGAGAACAGTGTTTTTCAAATGCAGTACTAACAGAAAGAGGAAATACTTCATTCAAGTATTATTTTCCAACATTCAAGTAATGTTTTCCATTACCACGTGCTTAGGGTTTATTAGATTACAGTCTGAAACAGGCTTTTGGTCTTCAGGGCTTTACATAAATCCTAGATACAATCTTCAGCAGATACTGACTCCACCCAGTTTAACTTCAGGCAGTCAGTATATTCATCATTCTAGGGTGTTTGCTTTCCCATAACAGTTTCTTTTACCATTGAAGGCAGTAGATTTGGGCTTAATTCCACCTAGCCTTCTAGGAAACAAGAATATGCCAATGCTCACTCCCTGGGTGTAAGCTTTGCTGATGGTGAAGAACCCTTTTCTGCTCTTCAGGAAACTATAACTCTTCCTCTCCCATTTACTTCATGGTCTTGTACAGCAAATTGTCTTTCTAAACAGGCACGAGAAAAACAGAAGCACTAAGAAAAGATACTGGCTCAAGAAGTGAGCCGGACACAAGCAAGCAACAATACTTGAGTAAGTGAAAAACCAGGAAAGGGGAATTGCACAGCTGTCCTGTGGTGTTGGCTCCACCCTGTTGGGCTCCACCCTGGCTGCTGACTACAGCACCTGGCTACTGGAACCTATCCAACACTAGGCTCTAAGTTGAGTCAAACTTTCTTAGCAAACATAAGGTGTCCACATTTGTGCTGCGCAGGCTGCAGTGCTGCACATCTGCCTCTGCAGCATCGCTCCCAGGCACTCAAGCAGGTGGGCCAAGGACCTTCAGCCTCCCACAGCAGTGCCAGCAACCCCATGGGCAGCAACTGCCAGGAGCAAGTGGAAAAGACAGCTGAACAGTACAAAACCAAAACTGTGGATTTAGGTGTTGGCGACAATGGCCGCTGGTTATTGTCTCCTTAGGACTCCAGTACTTCAGATCTGTTCACCTCTTGAGAACTAGAAGCGTGTCTGAAAATGTCTGATAACCACGAGGCAAAGCAGGAAGAAAGGGGACAAAAAGTCACAGAAATACTACACTGAGGGCTGGCTAATCACACTAGCTATGCCAGCGAAAGGGTCGCTCTAGTGAAATCATGGCAAAAACACCCAACTCAGAAATCATTTTATCTTGCATGCGCAAGTCTACATTGTCTAGTCTAACACTGCTGTTCTGTGGATAAAATCATATCCGTCAGCTTCCTTTTGAACGTTGATGGTATTACAGGATTGAATGATTCCCTTAAGGATTTAGCAGCTTCATTTGGTTGCACTCAAGTAGTTAACAAAGCATTGCAGGATTAAGTAAAACAAATCCTGATATTCATTCCTCTGTGAGGATAGTCTGGTTTTTAGAATTCAGGCATGACATAACTGGGCTACATACAGTGACATAAATAGTCATATAAATTCAGTTTAAAAAATCACAAGGAGCTTTAAAAAAAAGATAAACATTAGCATTTTTATATGAGTACAAGAAATGAAGTAGATAATAAAGTTAAAGAGAGTAAATTAAATTAAAATCGTTTCTGCTGTGTGGGTTTTTGTGTGTTTTATACCAGGAAATATAGATTTAATTGTACAAATCAGTCTTTCACAAATGAATTCCCTACTCTTGTTCTCTAGCTGTAAAAGGTAAACTTTAATAATTTCAGTATTTAAAATTTGTCTTTCAAAATATATTTTGAAATTTGTTTTCATTTAATTTTTTTAAGTTTTCAGATGAAGCTTGCTTTTTTTTTTTTACAAATATGGTTATACAAATCGGCAGAAGAGAGTCTCAGAACAGGATAAAGAGCTGAGGGTAATGGTTGAACCCTTTAAAGCAAAAGGTTTGTGATTATGTGCAGTTTTTGGAGTTCAGAGTGATAGGCTGCAGAACCTAAAAAGAAAATAATCTCTAGTGACTTTCCAAAAGGGGAAAGAAACCTAAGAAGATGTAAATCTGAAACAAGTTGGATGCTAGCTCTTCTGGAAAAAACCTGGGCTAAACTCAAAGAAAAGAGAGAGGAAGAGTAGAAAGAATCATAAGACTGTAGCTCTGGAGTCTGTCTGACACAGGCTGCAGAGGAACGATAGAAACTGAAAAGCAGGCTGTGTGGGAGATATGTGAGCTCTATTGTGACCCCAAAGGTCAGCTAAGTCAGTTTTTCATGTGAAGATTGAGCCTGTAATGAGAAATCTTTCTAACAAAACTTAGGTAGGGAAGCCACAAGCAGAGCGAGGATATGGCAATGCATGGACAAGGGTCTTCACCTATTTCATACTTCTGGTATTCCTCTAAACCCTTCTGGGAAATTCAACAGCTTTGAGCCAGGTTTGTAATGTGCAAAAGACACTTAAACAATTCTCATGGACTTTTCAGCTTGTGTTGCACCCTGAAGCAGAAGGATCTGAACCCCATTCTACCTAGACGAGCAGAAATAATTTCTTTTGATGTGTTTTGAACAGTTCTTCAGATTCTCATTTCAAAGTGTAAAAAACACCCCCAAAATATAAAAAAGAGACAATTAATCAAAAATTTCTATCCATTTTAAAAGATCTTTCTTCACAGTTGAAACAGAACCCATTATTTGCACTGCTCTATCTTTAGCGATGTGTGTCACTTCAATCTCAGAGTAACCTTAGTTAGAAAATAGTGACTGACAACCAAGCTTTTAATTAAATAGGTTGATTCTATTGTACAAAATGGTATCTCCAAACTCATCTATTTTAAACAACTTTTCCAATTTAAGATTCCTTCCAGGATCTGTGAATGAAGAACTAATTTCGATTTCAAAGAACCAAGTATTCCCTTTGGTACGGAAGCATGCTAAAAGGCAGATAGCTATTTTCTCTTAAATTCAAGCAGTATGTCTAGCCAGTAGCATCTTTATTGATAACAAATCTGCAACAGACAAAACACCTCTTCCGATTCTATTCTGGGCCTCATATAATTTCAATTCACCTTCCAGTGCAGTTAGGCTAATGAAAAGTCAGGTACCAAGCTGGAAATAAATGGCTGATCTTATTTACTTCTGTGCTCGTTGTAACTTCTACCACACACTGGAATAGATATATGGAAAGAGCACTAGTCCTCTCATGGAAAGGCAGGTTTAGAGGAGCTTCACAGGGGAGCAAAACCTTGAGAATATTCTTTTGCCTTTAGGCAGAAGGATTTGTCCTTCATTACAGAGGGAGTAGTTCATTTAATCCCCAGACTCTGTGTCTCTGGAGATACAGCATCTGCCACCGTAAAAAATATAACCACCTTCCTTCCTACCAGTGAAGCTCTGTGAGCTCCCCTATGACCAGCACTAATCTCATACCCGACCATCTCATGGAAATGCTTCAGAGCGAGAAGCAGAAAATGCAAAATCAAATATATGGAGAATAATAGCAAAATTTGTTATTGTAGTCTGGAAACTCATCCTCTGGAAGTAACAAATGAAAGGCCTGCATTGAACTACCAGATCACAGGATGGACATGAGGATTTGCTGTGCAATGAAAATGACAAACGCAAGTAAAGGCAGAATGTTTCAGTTATAGGAAGTGAAGCAGAGGGAAGCATGGTTAAGACCTGGTCTAGAATCTTCTGAAAATTCTAGTTGTTTTTATTTAATTGGGGTATAAATCTTGACAGGAATGTGTTCAGAGAAAGGCTATAACTATGACCACAATAACCAAACTTCCATCTCATGGTATGAGAGCACAAAATAATTTGAGTTAATTTTACAAGGCAGAAAAATTCAAAGAAGGGTTTTGACAATCACCAGAAGTAAGAAGACATAACTACCCTGAGAGGCAATGCTGCTCAAAGAGTAATGAAGCCCATAAACTGTCTATGAACTCAGGCTGAAAATAGGTAGGTCTCCTGTCATCAGAGGGTAAAGAACCTTTTACTTTCTCTGTACTAATAGTGAATAAACTCATTCTAGAATGAGTCAGAGTTCTTTTATAAAAACAATTACATACTGTGATTGTCTGCAGTGGAAAAGGAGATGGGAAGTTATTAAGCAGGAGCTTCTGTTTAGTCTGAAATTCCTTTACTGCTTAATGACTTCTCTATGTTATTTGTTCTCCAAAGTTAATGAAAGTATCTCAGCTGCTGCTAGGTTGGCCTGTGGCAGGTACAGGAGATGTAGCAGACTAAGTACATTTCCCTGGCTTGATCATTTTGTCCTTTCTTCAGCAGTGGACCCTAACTTTACACAGAATGCCACATCAGGTCTGACTCCAGTTTCAAGAACAGATGAATTTTTATGAAGGGAAAGGACAGGTGTTTTATTGTGTTATCTCTAGGAGGCATCTCTTTCCAGCATGGGTGCAGGCTAGCAAAGGCTTACAGAGTTGTCTGCTCACATGTGCAACCTGTTGCTTCTAAGGAAACCCTCTCTGCTCCTCTGGGGTACAAACACCACCACGTCCTTCTCCAGAACGCCCTGCTTGTTTGAAACAAACCCACATAAGAAAAGGAGGCCCTGAGAGACCCAAGACCTGCTAGACCAGAAGGAGTTTTCTCTGTAATTGGTCAGTTCTAGGCATTTAGACTTGTTAAGTGTGGTGCCAAGTGAAAAAAATAAAAAAGACCTAATATCTTGTTGATCATTAGAGAATACAATAGGTAGTGTGAAAACAACATGGAGTTAGCTAGGAAAAAAACCCCATATAAGCATACATAATCACTGCTCCTTCTTTCTACATGTCAATCTCTAAGAATGGTCTGTCTCCACCTTTCATTGCACACAGTAGTTGAGCTGTCACTGTACTGAATAGAAATCCTCATGAAGGTGTCAAAGCACAGTATTGAAAAAACTATTTTGAAACCGAGAAGGAATGATGTCTGTAGATGTAGAATAAAAACTTACTCCTCAGTCAATTCACACACAGCCTAGTTTCTGAAACAGTCAATTTACAGTGAAAGGCATGTATTGTTACAGGTAAAGTAATTCTTGTTCTCCACCACTACTTTCCTTGGTTGAGTATTAACTGAAACAAATAGGTATGCATGTGGTTGTATACATGCACGCACAAAGAATAAGCGTTATAGTCTCTTAGAACAGAGGTCATCCACTGGCACGAATAAACTGCAAGCCACATAGGCAAAATTGGGTATGTTCCACAGGAAATACTATGAGTAAATGCAACATATGTCTATGTGAAAAATAAATTTTCCCACCAGGAAAAAGCATATCACAGTGCTTGCAAAGCTCTGTGACTATAGAGTAGAAGTAGAAACCTGCTAAAAGTCTTGCCCTGACTGGTCCACTGTGTGGAGCTTAGGTAGAAGGCTATTGCCCAGGTAGAACAGGAAGATCAAGCCCATAGTGCAGGACATGACTGCTTTCTTCCTCTCCTGAGCCAGACAGAAAGATCAAAAACTCTTCATTTCTGAGAAGTGAGGTTCAACACAAACTGTGTCTGCTCTCTTCGTGCATAGATTTCCCTGCTTCAGTCACCACCCGGAATGTGGCAGGACTGAACACCTGAAAGAAAGGGATTTTTCAAGTTGTAAGGAAGTGCGTTGCCTTTACTCCCAGAAGTCTTCAATGTCACACATCTCCAGCTTGACTGGTCAGGATTATTTAATGTCCAAGTCGTTTTCAGGAAATACCAGGTCTGGCCTTCCTGCAGCTCCCATTTGCACTGACAAACTCCTCTCAGGATGTAGCCTGAGCTCTGTGTAGTAAGAAGCAAAATAAACTACACCTGGACCAAGGTAGTAGGCATGCTGTCAGTTTATTTAAAAATAACCTTTTAGCCCTTGGCAGGAGTTTGTCAGGCTCTGAGGAGTTATCTTAGGAATGGACACCTATAAAGTGAAAGGGAAGGCAATTTAGAAATATGGCAGTGTAACGTTGCTGGCCAGGTCCTGAAGACAGAACTGCAGCTGGAATAGTGTGCCCTGAATTAACAAACTATTATTGAATAGCGATTGGGCTATTCAACAGCTGTTTTATGGGTTGTCTGCCTCACTTGGTGCATATGTGTACTGAAAGGCTGCTGTAGTGATGCAGGAGAATGAATAAAGTCTCTGGGACTGCGGAGGAAAATATCCTCTGTTGTTTTTTAAGGGAAGCTGAAATACATGTAGCATTTTGATCACTTAATTTAAACCCAGTTCAAAAGAATTGAGATTTCCACTCTTTAAAGTGGTCTTTAGTATGATAAATACGACAACATGGCAATAAAACAGGAAATTGTGACTTTGTTGTTCTGCTGTTTTATAGTTTGGCAGAGAAAGTGCTGATGAGCACATGAATGCATAAAAGTGACTGGAGAATCTTGGCTAAGTCTCCGTTAATAAGGTTTTATTGAAATACAAATATGCCACAAAAGTACAAAGCCAGCTAAAACATCATAAATCAGGTTGACTAGGACAGAGCCATTCCACTGGATGTTATCAACACTGCTAACTCACATCACTAAAGAATGAGAGTTTCAGTTTGCTTGCACAGACTAGTTAGCTGCTTTCCTCTCTTAGAGGGGGGTCTGTCAGCCATATAATTGAAATTAATTGAACTCCCAAGATTCCTAAAGACAGCTTCTTTGGTTTTGTTCTTTTCCAACACAAACTTACTCTTAGGTGGTGGCTAGCAAATGTTTTTTATTGAATAATTTATTTTTTTAAAATCGGGTTTCTATACTTTTCCCAGTTTCTCTTTGAGTATGAGATGCCCACATCTGTTATTGCTGTCTTACACTTTGGAAAAAAAAAAAAAGCTATTACTTTGTAAACAGTTTTCATTTTCTATAATTGGCACTTAAGCATTCAGCTTCCTCTAAAAGACTAGGTTTTACTGTAGTGAAGCTGAAATGATTCATTTTTTCATGGAAATACAGACAGAATAAAAAATAAAAATTTATTAAGGAAAACGCATTCTCTTTTCTTCTTATGTCCAGTCTGATGTTGTGGGTCAGAACTGCTGTAAATTGTATTTTCTCTTTGAAAATTTGTTAGCATTTCTAAATGTAAAAAATATGTGCACATATCTGCAGTCCTCAAGAGAAATATCATTACTGTAAATTCCATGATCTGTCCTATTTTGTCCACAAATCTAATCCAAAAAGCCTCAACTTGTTTATCATTTCTGTTATACAGGGAATAAACTTCTGCGATTTCTGCATTCTCATAAGGAGAAGTCCCTTGGTACCGTGTTTATTTATTTATTTGTTTTGTTGTTGTTTCATTTCAGTAGAATGAGAAACCAGTAGCATAAAGGACTTAAATAACTACCTCTTACAGAGCTTCCTTGTGTGGGAAACAGTTGCTTGCAAGAGACTGCGGCTGTTCTGTGTCGAGGCACAACTGGAGTTCGGTCACAGCACAAAGTGAGTTTCTGTTTGACGCTGAGGGTTTTCTGAACATCACATGGGACGGTTCACAAACCAAACTATGAAGACAGTCTAAGTGGAAGAACATAGTAGTGGGAAGCCTCATCGGGGCTGATATTGTCCCTGGGAACTAGGAAACAGCAGGAGATGAGAGTGCTGCGCTCTGTGGATATGTCTATATGACAAAGTATCTGTGGCTCACTGTAGCTCAGCCTGGGAGCTTGTGACCTTCCGTTTTCCTGACTGTTTGTTTGCTTGCGTGCTTGTTTTATCATAATATTTGGGTAATTCCTCTTCTCTGTGGCTGCACAGTGTGCCTGCTGGAACCCCTGTGAGATAACGCAGCCTGCTGAAAACACACTACCACTTGCTTTTGCCAAGGGAAACAGCCTGCCTTGGAACTGGCCTCTGGCGCGTTGCAGGGCAGCTTGCCTTCCTTTCACAGCCTAGAAAACAGACCATTGCAGAAGACCTTGGGGATGGAAATTGTTGTAGTTAGCCATGTGTAGATTTATTGATCCGCTATGACGTACAATTCAGTGAGTTTATGATAGTATGGAAGAGTTGTAGACCCACTGGAGGAGCCTTTCTGATGGCAATGAAAGTGTAGCAGAAGAGCCTGTGGTTCACCCAAGGAGCTTAGGGACATGTAGAGAGCTGGAATATGGTTCCACAAAAGCAACAGAAGAAAATATTCACAGTAGGACATCTTTCCTACTCCCTCTAATGCTGTTTTCTGTCTTGAGACTGTGCAGCACGTTGTCCTGACTGACTTCAGGACTTGGCAGTGCCTGCTGAGGTTGTTAACATGTACTTTGTTTTGTGTCTGATACATCTAATGTTTTTGCGGGTACAGCTTTGCTAGTGATAAGAATTGTTAAAAAAGAAAATGGCTTAACTGGAGAATTACATTGTTCAGATTGGTCCTGTTAGTTCAGTGAATGTAAATAATATGGCCCATTGCTTGTGACAGTGAAAAATTAGCTTGATTCATACCAAATAGTGCTCCATTCTCATATGTTACTATAATGCTGAAAAATTTTAGGTTTGGAAACAGACAAGAAAGGGTTGAACCTGCAGAACTTCTCTCATACAATTTCTTCCATTTTTCTATCACACCACAGTATTTGAAATTCTTAACAATTTTACAGAACACCTTGATCTTAGTCTTTTTTATGTGCATGTACAAGTACATTTACTTACTCTGGGAATTTTCTGGCTGATGTTGAAGAGACTAATTTCTTCCTCTAAGAAATGAATCGCAGTCACAAAATTGCTCTGGAAACATACTAATAGTTTACAAAATGATAATCTTTGTTGTAATAATAACCCAGCAGTTTATGAGAATGTTCCTAACCCGTTTCACTGCAAAACCAGCTAACTAACTCTAAGCATCTTGGTATCCCAGGAGATCACATGAGTATATTCCGAATCACATGAGTTTTTTCTTCTCTTGGGAAAACTCTGTAGGGTTTGGCCATGGCCCTACAAAAGTTCTTGGCTGGTTTCAGAACTTGTTTCTCTCTGATAGCTACTGTCAATGTACATCTTTGATGTTACATGCACACTCTAAATTTTTAACTTTAATAACAAGGCTTAAGAGCTCCTAAAAAACAAAATCCCAGGCTGTTGTGACCTTTTTAAAGAATCCAAATAATGTATAACTTAGTTTACTTCAGTATTTTAAGCAAAGACATTTCTCATGATAATACAGCAAAGGCCAGATTGAAAATCGATCAAAGTCAGTCAGTATCTGTCTCTTTGCCTCCAAACACTTTGGAGCAAAGCCAGACTGTTTAGACATGCAATGGTTTTCTAACTTAAGTGGTTTAAAGTAGCCTTCAAACTTCAATAAAATTGCATAATCTTGTAAGAGGTATAAATAATTTAGGTGGAAATGTACTTTCCTAACTGAGCTTCACTCTGTATTTCAGTGTTCTTCTCGTTGTTTCCTTCAAAATGAAAGTTAGGCTGAAGGCAAAAGGACAACTGTCTTTGCAATGAAAATGTTGAATACATGCTTTAAAAATATGTCATGTCTTCTTGCAGAGGAGAAAATGGCCCTAGCCTTGAGGTATAAGTTTATCTCCTGCCAGGAACACATAATTTTGCCTCAACTGTTATTAAATTAATTCCTGTAAAAACCTGGGTAAACTTGAAAGTTAGCCTGAAAAGCAAAAAGAAAAAAACAGACATAAAAGTAGCTCTGTGAAGTACTCATGTCTCTGAAAGGCATAAGCAAGACTTGTACTTGACTCTCCTAAAACTTGCATCCAGACAGAGATACGGCTCTTTGTGGGAATCCTCATTACTAGAGGATTCAGTGTGGGTGTTCGGAAGCAATACAAGAAGTAAACTGAGAATGGATGATCCTTGTAGTGTTGATCTTCTGCACTGCAAACTAGGACCCAAAAATTTCTTTCCAATGCTGTTGCAGGTAGTGTGCAGTACTCTGATGTACCATGAGCAGAAAACCTACTAGCAAGCAGAGAAAGCTGATAGTCCAGGATCTAAAGATTTCCATGACAGGCAAATTTGAGACAGTGCCCTCTGGAATTGGTGCTATGCTTAGTTAATTAACTTAACTTGTCTTACTATCCTTGCTGTAACTATCCTGTTATAAATCCTGTCACAGTGCACTTGCTCGGTTGCAGCTCTAGTGAGCTGGTCTGAGAAGGGCAATGGAGCAATTTGTATTGCTTTGGTGACTGTGGGCTCTTGTGTAGCTGTACTAATTTATGCCACTGCCCTTGGAGAAAAGTGGAATAAGGAGAAATAGAAATGGTTTTGTTCCTTTGTCCTTTGGGCTTTCAGAAGCTTAATGCACACCATGTGCAAGAATTATTTTATGGTGACAAAGAAATAGGAGGAAACTATCTCGAAGGGACTGTGAATAGTTGGGGGGGTATTATAACACAGTGAAGTATGTTAATGACATGTTAAGTATTCAGACACAATGTATTTACATCTCATACTTTCAGCTGTTAGAGGAGCTGCTTCTAGGGACGAGTGTTACATGGAACAATTTGAGTTTCCTTAAATTTGGATAAGTTTAAAAGGGCTGATCAGAAGTGTAATTTTTGTTAACAAAAGTAACAAAAAGTAACAAAAATGTTACTTTTTGGCTGTGCGTGCATGGTTTTAACAGGCTCAAAAGCTGAATTTAGCAATCAGAAAGCAGGTTATATAGTAAGATGGTTTTGTTCTTGCAGAAAGGAAGGATAATATATTCATCGATTGTGTCCAGCTCTGGTCACTTCAGCTCAGCAAACAAGAGGAATAGTTTCAGAAAGGAGCAGCCAAATATTCAAGGCAGGGAAAAAAAAAAAAGGTCACAATACTTAAAAGACTTGGTGAACTTGGATAATAAGGGGAATAAAAAGGGACAATAGGAAGGCATATGAATGTTCTGAACAGGTTCCATGTGAATCATTAAATGGGTGGGATTCCTTTGTGGGTAACATAAACAATTATACAAGTATTTATAACAGTTTATTTTGAAAGGGATAAAACCAGTTATATTTTGGGGAATAAAGTAGTCTATAACTGAAAAGAGTTAAGGACAAACCTACCTTGGAAACATTATTAGCTCCTATCAGGTTCAGTCTCATAATTACAAAAGTATTCCAAAATGGGGCAAAGGATATTTTGCTGATTATAAGATATTCTTTTTAACAGATGGACCATAGATCAATGCAGAGTTGCTGATTTAGGTGCTTGATGGCTTCCATTATCACTGAGTGCGTTGAAATTCTTAACATTTATCCAAATGAGAGGCAAGAAACTACTCCATTGCACAAATAGGAAACTAAAGCTTTGAAGAAATATTGAAGTGACTTGTTCAAGGTCACACAAGGACTCTGGCAGACTGGGAACTCACTGTCAAACTCTTTTTAACTCACCAACTTCTTTTGTCATCTGGTGGACTACCTGAAACTGGTATGAGAGAGGTTGTTAGAAGCATCTGGTTTTCACTGTTAGAAATTCAGTGGAGGTCACAACATCCAAAACCAGACCTTGTCCTGGACCTTTGTGAATCTGTAGAAATCTTTCTTCAACCTTGCCAGAGGGAACATCAAGACTCTGCAGGAAGCACATAAGCTCAGATGGGTGGGACACACCTCACACAGCTCCCTGCAGAATGCCAGCATCTGATGGTCCTCTGCACAGGACCAATGTGCCTCCCATGGGAAGGCACTGTTGACCACAGTTTTTCTTGTAAGCTCTGTGTCAGAAGTCTAATACATAAAGATTTTTTTATCCTGCAAGAACTCTCTGCATATATGGCCTAGAAATGTGTCCCTACAGGAACAGGGAGAAGGACAGTGATTTCATTCATGATTATAGATCATAATTTTTGTGAAAGTAAATGGAAAACTTTGGAAATGTGTTGTAAACACAAGTAAATAATTTTAAAGAACACTAGTCTTTGATACAAACAAACCAAAAAGCGAGCAAACAAAAAACTATTATGAGGATATATGCATCTAGAAACTGTGGAACTAGGTTTCAAAATGTAGTTATAAATTTGACAGACAAAATAATAGAGTGAAGTGGGGTCTCTGAAACAGTCAAACCAAGTTTGAAATGATAAAGGGAGGTTGATAACTGTTTCAAAGAATTACCTAGTGGTAATTTAAGTGGTCTTTCATGACTTACTATGGTGTTTGTCTCTAGAGACAGATTTGCTCTCTGTATGCGTGGCATCAAGAACTTAGGAATACTTTCATTTTCCTTTGTAATTATTTTAGAGATGTAGAGTGTTCTGTTTTCAGTAACTACTGGGAAAATAAGATGAAGTGACCTTTGGAGAAAAAATTTTTCGTAGGCTTTGTGTTGGTCTTCAAAAATACCTCTCTTTGGAATAGATATTCAAGGATTCTGTTTTTCAGGTAATTGAATTCAATATAATATTTTCAAAAGTTCTCTCTTCTGAAGGATTTCAGAGAGTTTTGTCTATTGATTCAACATGTGTGTGCAGTGTGCAAAAGTGTTGCAGCCATGTGGATACTTAATAATGTTAATGGAAGATGAAAATGAAGTAGAGGTAAGAAAAATGAACAGGAAAAAAACCCAAAACCTAAGAACAGAGAAAGCAAATGCAACTACAGAACAGGTATAATTCAGGAAGTGTCCTGTGATCCTTAATGACATGTGAAACCTTGTGTCTCTTGTGGCTCCATTTTGGTATGATTTTACTATCTCTCTGCACACTTAGCTTTTATTAAAAAAAGTATAGGACATGCCAGCAGAACAGGAGCTTTGAAGGTTTGATGCACACTAATTAGTGTTCTCCCATTTTAGGCAATATGTATTGCACAACACAGGGATGCAAAGGATAGGATCCATTCATGCTACAGAGAGAATTTAACTGTAGCATAGTGTGTTCTGCAAATCTTGTGTGCTGTTATTTACTAGGATGATTGTGTACCTGATGATTGTGGATGAAGTCTTACTGCACTGGCAGAAGAAAGCAGCAAGAAGGAGGAAAGTACTTAATCACAAGCAGTGAACGTATGATGAAATCCCACTAACAGTAAAGGGAATTACATGATTAAGTGCTTTTCTGTTTCAGAGAGAAATTTAAGCACATTTTTATGTAGGCCCTAGAATAGTTTCAGTAGGCAATTTATAAAGCTTTATAAGCTCCTTATAAATATAAGGCTGTTTCGGTTTCGGCTGCCGCCGGCAACAAAAGCGCCACGCGGCCGCCCCTCCCCCCGCCGGCGTGCGGAGGAGAATGGAAAGAAACAGGCAGAAAACTGG
>Ga0065711_1009227_pt1 | contig 30704 bp, 19 predicted proteins | sample Hoacrofraction12_FD_59098 | JGI IMG/M metagenome (GOLD analysis project Ga0065711, IMG submission 59098) | Hoatzin crop microbial communities from Cojedes, Venezuela - Epithelial fraction 12 v2 (version 2) | ecosystem: Host-associated > Birds > Digestive system > Esophagus > Crop | place... | reverse complement strand
TTCCAAAGTTTGCCTTATTAAAAAAAAAAAAAAAAGAAGAAATAAAACTGGTTTTCCCCACCCCCCTCACTTTTTTTTCCTCCTTTCCTTCCCTCCCATTTCCTGGACCAGGTTGAGGTTTTTAACAGAAAAGCTCTCAGTCCTGTGCTGGGAACATGCAGAGGGACAATAAAGTGTTTGTTCATAGAGATCATAGAGGAACAGGCTGTAGCTTCACATGGTGGAGAAACCACCATTTGATGCTGAAGCCTACAAGGACATGGGATATGCTGTCTAAACATACATGAGAACACTCCCCATGTGTCTGCTGGATGATGGTGTTTCCTCAGACCTCATCAGACCCTTGGTCTTAGTGCTGGTGCCTAAAAATAATAGTGCTGAAACAAGGTTGGATTGAGGTGACCACGTGTCCTAAAGAAACTATCCTGATAGTTCCCTGACAGAGAAAAAGCAGGGGATGGAAAAGCAGTTGAGGAGAGAGAATTCGAGGCTAAGCATGTAGTGCTGGTTTTGAGTCTCTTCCAGGAGCCTCTTTATATCCACAATTTTAAAGGAAATATTGTCTTTGGAAATACCTTTATGCTCAGCCATATCTTCTATGTAATGAGTGGCATTTTATTAGCTGCCAGAAACAGTACATAAGTGTATTAAAGGTCTTCCAAAATCGAGAAACAAGGAAGCTGAAAATGACCCGTTCGCCCTCATCAAAAAAAAAAAAGGACAACAGCAGGATTAAGGGTGATGAAAATAAATTTAATTGCAACAAGGGTGATTAACATGGTCTGGAACAAGCTAAGGCCACAGGAGAAACTGCAGATGGGACTCAATTAAAATAGACTAGAACAGAAAATGCTTTCCAGCAAGCAAACAAGTTAGACTGTGCTGCAAATGGGCCATCTGGCTATTTTCCACTGTACAGTCTTACTGTGTAGACACTTTGTTGGACTTTCACTGTAGCGACTTTTCCTGTTCTTGCTCCCTCCAGATTCTTCAGTTCTTTGAAAACTTGGGGACAGGGTTGGAAGAGCAAGGGATTAAACCTGTCTGCACATATGTACACACTTCCCTCCACACACACTTAGATTCTCAAATAAACACATTTATATGCAGCCAATTTAGGACAGTCTGCATACAACCTGATACAGAAGCACGGCCTTAGGCATAAAATAAAGTGGCAATAAACTTCAGTGAAAGGGGCAGTTGTTCTCTGGGCTGGAGAGCTCCTGAGCCTACCAGCGTTTCCCAACTCTGTCTTTTTTGGAAAGGCAAGAGCTTTTCCTGAATTCTTCCTGACCCAGGCTAAATTGGAGAGGACGTTTTTTCTGTCTTGGTTATTGGTTAGAGAAGGTAGGATGGCTGGGATTTTTGTGGCAGTTTGGCTGGATTCTTGTTCCTCCAGAGTGCTCGGTACCCTGCACAGGGACAGTTATTCTGATGCAGAAGTATAGCCATGGCCTTGCGTAACTTGTCCTTCCTCCTCCTCTCTTCTCGCCACAAAAGCTGCCTTCTCCAGCCATTCTCCCAGTAAGAGCAAATGGAGTTTTGCAATAAAGTAATCTGCAGGACTGGAAAGTGTTTTGGTAGCATGCACCTTGTAGAAAGCATAGTGTGATCATTGCTGCTTGTGTGTAGGGCTCTGTGATGCAAGAGTTAGTCCCTCCCAGTGCTCCCCACTAGAGCTTGGACAGTCTGCTCTTAGTAGTCACCCTAAGAGGAGCTCCACCAAAGGGGCTGCAGAACTTCTTCTTGTCAATGTAACTTTTTCTACTAGAAGACGAGGACCCTGAAACTGAATTGGAGTTTGTTAGCAGTGACTTGGTAGCTCCTATGGGTCCAGTAGCTCACATTTTTCCCTTAGCCAGGCTACCTCAATTATTTTCAAAAAAATAGTCAAATTAAGTTATCTACAGAAGTCTGTGTTATTTATGACATATATGGTAGGGATATTGACTGTATCCCCAACATGTTGGGGTCCACCTCTCTACTTAGCCATTCAGCCACAAGTGGGGGCCATCAGTAAGATGCTCAGCGGGAGAAGTTCCTGCCGCTTCTTAGCCTGGTCAAGACTTTACTCTGCCTTTACTCAGTTGTGCAGCTCAGGCACTTCCTTATCCCTGAATATATTTCCTGTGTGCCAGATCCTGTCTCAGCAAGCACACACTGCTCCATGCACTAAAGTTTACCTTCGTGCTCCTTGGGCACAGCTCATGCAATCTGAATTCACACCTCTGTAGAGACAGCATCCACACTTAGAGCTAATCACTCTCCTCTTCTCTGACTGTCAGTGAAGAAGGGTCATCAGTTTTGAGGCATATGCTACATAATCTGTTTTAGATGTTGCCTTAGAATGAGAGCAATGACCTCCCCAGTTCCCTTGGCTAGACAGACCAGGTCTCCATCATCTGTGCTATCCATGTTTGCTCAGACAGACGGCTGTTGTTACTTACTTCCCTCCAGAACTGCTCCTTCAAGCAGCTGCTTGCTCATTATCATGTGCTTGGATAACTCCCTAGAGACAACATGGAGTAGAAGTATTGCAGCATGGAACCACTGCTGTAATAACGGGACGTCAATCAAAGGCATTCCCAGCATAGTAAATCCCAACCAGAGCTGTGTGCAGACTCAGCGTTGGATCTCTTTGGCACGCATAAAAAATGAAAAGTGGAAATCAACATTGCAAACAGCACCCTGAGGAGTAGGTTGGGTTTCTTACTGGCAGGGAGTCAACACTTTCGCAGAATACACCCAAAACATTGTGATTGTGATTTGTTTAACCACTGCTCACAAGCAAAAGCCTTTGCCTCCGGGCTTCGGTGGGATAAGAGAAGATTGGGATTTTTTTCTCCATAGCTAAACCAAACTGCAAAGATACTGCTGGTTCCAGCTGTTATCATGAGATTATTTTTCCATGTGAAAGATCAGCATAAAGAATTAATAAGACTACGAGTACATTGGTTTTTCTTAGCTTTTGGGACATTTTGTTCTGTGATGTCTAGCTGATGCACAGATAAACCTGCTCTCCTCCCACCCATTGCCAATGTACACAGAAATAACTGTGTGAGGCTCAGAGCAATACCAGTTTGCTGTAGGCAAGGACCCTAAAAGCCTTTTCAGCCAGCTATCTCCCGTTATATTTAAACACCTGTTTCCGTGCTCTAGGATGTTTCTATTCTTTAGTACGTAATCTTGGTCTAAAGCTGCCTGCCTCTCTTGACTGCATTTATTTCATGACCCTCAGGGCTGTTCAGCTCACCTGAATACCGGGAAAATGCAGAGCCTGCTGAAAGGTACCTGATTTAAGGAGCCTGGAGAAGAGCTTTTAATTAATGCTTCAGTGGGTATCATGACTAAAGACTTCGTTACTAGTGGCTAGGAGAGTGTCCTCTACCTGGATCCCCTCCAAGGGCCTTCTGCCCTGGAGGGTCCAGCCCTGCTCCCAGGACTCACATGATCTTTGTCTTCCTATTTCTTCTTTTATCCAGAGGATGACAATGGAAGATATCCACTGGAATGGCAGTTTTGGGATGGCTCAAGTAGAAATAATCTGAGCCTACCACATGACATCACTTCATTCCAGGGAGACAGTCCTCAGTCGGTGTCAGGCTGGTCCATAGTGAAAGCTGTAGTGAAAGAGACCTACTCTAGAAGGGGTCTGGATGCACAGTCCCACCATTCTTTGTTCTTGTGGGAAACATTCCTTTAACTAAATGAGAATGTGCTTCAGAGAGTGGACTTCAGTTGCCCTTCAAAGCTGAAAGATACACCAAAACATAGAAGCTGTGTTTGCTTGAAGTTTTCTGCAGTGCCTCATGTGTTAGCAGTGACTGGTCTGTAACCTGGACATGTTCCCCAAAAACACGGTCAAGCCCTTTTCCTTCTCCTCCACTTGCAGCTTACCCCGTTTCCCTTTCTCCCTGGGGATGCCTCACCTGTGTGGACTTCAGGCACAGCTGGCTTAGATGGAGCAGGGAAGGGGGTTAATTTTACAGGATGTCTTTTTTGCCTTAGAACCTACAAGACAGGTAAAACATATGTGTGATATTCATAAACATGATCCTTTGTACTGCCTAGAGCCAGGCAAGATGACTAATACAAGAGCAAAGATCGAAAGAGTGATACATTCATAATCATGAATTTTAGTGTCAGACGGGACCATTCTGGGCTGATCTGTGGATGCAGACCCCTTAAACTTCACCCACGTATTTCTGTAATGAGCCCACTAACTTGCATTTGCCTAAGCCGTGTCTTCCAAAGAAGCCTTCAAGGCCGTGTTTGAAGCTACCAAGGGATAGAAACTCCATTGCTGCCCTTGGTACCAGTTCCAATGACCCACCACCCTCTGTTTAAAATGTGAGCTTTGTTTCCTCTTTGAGTTTGCTTGGCGTATGGCTCCCACCTATTAGTTCTGGTGATGACTTTCTGTTAGATCAAAGGGCCCTTTAGAACCAGCAGCTTCTGCTTGAGACAGTATTTGTGCACTGCTGTCAACTTCTCAGTATTTTTTTGTGTGTTGTTGTTACAATAATTAGGTTCAGGCTTCCTGGTCTCCCCCTTAAGGCATTCCTCCAGCCCTCAGATCCTTGCTAGTGCATATATTCTGCACCATCTTTTTCTGATATCCTCATACCAACCCAGAGGTGCACACAGTATTCCCTTTGCTTAACACTGATGCACAGAGAGGTGTTCCTGTTTGGTTTTATGGCAGATAATTAATGCCAGTAGCTCTCCTGAGTGACTGCTTTCTAGGACAGAACACCCCATTGTCAGGCATGCTCTGCATCCCTTGTATAGTTTTATATTTGATTCTCTTAAAACATAGCCTATTTGGAAACACATTGGATCTAATACTGACCACTGTAGACGCTCATTGGAAATATCTTCTTCAACAGCAGTGTCCCACAGATGGCTCCTTTTAGAGACCGGACAGCTAGGCTTCTGCTAAACTATTTTAATGTATGTACTACTGACATTACATATCCTCATATCATGGAATCCTGTGAAAGCCAAACCTTATCAAAGTCTAATTACATTATATTACAACCAGGCAGACATCTTTACCAGACAAACTTAGAATCATGCCAACTAATAAAATCAAGTTTGGAAGCATCTGTTTCATATACAAGTGCCTAAACTAAGATTAATATTACTCCTTTTCTTCAGTGCTTAATGAAGTGAAGTCCGTATCAGATTTTCCATTATTTTGCCTGGAATTCATGTCAATCAAACCAGTGTGTATTTATGAGGCTCATCATTGTATATCTTGGCTGACTATTGGCACAGTGCTTCGGTATTTGGGACCTGCCCCAGTGCTCCAGCGCAGATTATAAATGAACATCGGTGGGCCAGCATTTTACTCAGCCAGCTCTTTAAGGACTCTTGGGTACGGCTGTTTAGCCAAGCTGATTTCAGACCGTTTATCTGTAGCAGATGGTGTTTCCAATTCTCCTTATTTACTGACGAGCAGAAGACACTTCATTGCCCCCCACAGCCCATCCTGTGGGAACATTTCCCTGCCATCTTCCAGCTACCGACTGCCAAACACTTTGACCTCTTCGGCAGCATAGCAGTTGACTTGGTCCTGGCCATCAGTAGAGGGATATGGTGAAGTCAACCGTCATGCTGCAGAAGAGGTTCATAATACGTTGTTTATGCAGATATATTCCTAATGACAGAGACACCCAAACAGACACACAACTGCACAGTTTCTCCCTGAGGTTGATATTTACCCGATCTTTTGTTCCCGGGCCCAGCAGAAATTGAGATATGCCCGTTTGATCTTGTTCAGCCTTACAGCTGCAAACTCCAGCCTCCATGCTTCTCTGCCTATGTGTTTCAGCCCTGTTCTGTCCTATTTTCTGTGAGTATAGCTGTCTCTTTTAACTAAAGATTTCATGAAGATAAAATTTCGTGATGTGTCAGGTTGAAATGAATGAGTGCATGAAGATCAATTTTTCCATAAGTGAAAGGGTAATGCTGGACTGTACAGGACGAGGTTTATTTTTGGTCTTTTCTTGTGCCAGTGAGGATATTTAATGGACTTGTCTGCAAGGTCAATAGGCTTATACTCAGAATGTTCCCTGTCAGCTGAAGCCAGCTGGGATCCTTCTGGATCACAGGAATTAAACAGCCAATATTCGGACTGGTGACCTCAAAGGGAACACCAGTGATTCAGTAGGTGTGGTCCTTCCTTCTGAGTCAGTGCTGAAATGTGACGCCAAACGACGCTGTGTTGCTGGAGGACATGGCTTTTATTTGAAATATTAAAACCAGTTTGAGCATTTATGGCTATTTAAAATCCCATTATATTATACTGGATGATAATCCAGTTAGGATTAATTTATTTGGCCTCCCTATATTGCTTCTGCCATTCAGTGTCAGCAGGATGGTCCTTTCCTTTCCTAAAGCTTTCAGAAGTGGCAGGTTGCTCTGACTGATTGAGTAACCCCAAAAGCATATTTTAGGGTGGGGTTAAGACACTCAGAATTGTATCCTGTGGATTTCTTGTATCAGTTCAGGATTCCTTTTCAGTTAAGGCTATGTATGCTGTCAATGCAAGAGTGTTGGGACAAAGCGTTGTCACCTTTGGCTTTTCCACCATATAGAAGGCAGCTATCCCTTCAGAGCATTTTAAGGTATACAAAAAGCATCCAAACATCTGGCTTGAGAGCCAGTGCTGGCTTGGATGGAGGATGCTGGTGAGGGGCAGCTCGCATGCTGAGGTGAAGCTTAGTGGACGTGATGGTCCCTCTTGAGTAAATGCATAATAAGTGTGAAGATCTGTTGGAAAATTGTTTTTCTACTCCACGGGGAAGATTGAATCACAAGAGGGAGAATGGAAGAGCAATATAATAAGTGATCTATAATAACACTTCAGTCTGTTGTACATAGCAAAGCATCTTATTTATTTGTCTCACAGACTCATTTCCTGAAGCAAGAGGCACTTTGAGACAGTGTCCTTCCCCAAGGACCGGCTTTCACTGCCAGCCACACGTAGGAGGCTTAAGGGGCGGCTGAAAACATTGTGCTGCCCCGCAGCAGCATCCGTAACGCTCAGCTCCCTGTGAACATATAGCTGTCATAAATCCTTTCTCCCTATGTTATTTCTTGCAGGTAAACTATGACCACTTTACTATTAGTGTTTGTGTGTTTGCAAGTCATCACAGCAGCCATCCCTGTGGAGCTCTCAGGTACGTGCCCCGGGGTGTGGGGAAGCGGGGCCGAGCAACACGCTGCACTCTGGTCCCATCCCTGAGAGTGGGCAGCTGCCAGAAATAAGTGTACCCAAGATCTGCTCTGCGTACACACAGGGCTCTGCTGTTTGTATGGCTGCTATGCCATAGCTTGTCACTATTCTTGTGCTTGGGAAGCCAGGGAGATAGCTCCACGCAAAGGTCGATTTATGGGAAACCCAAGGGAATTTCAGCATTTCCCTTTCTTAAACCCTATCAGGTGTTATCTTGTCTCATGGGCAGCAGCCACACTGCAGTAGAGCGCTTCGTTCCCTTCATTCCCACATCCAGCACTAGTCCAAATCCCAAAAGCAACATGGTGCGAGGGTCATGGTTATAACTTCCCTTTCTGCAAGTTATTTTCAGCAGACTGGACCAAACACGGTATGTCTGAATATGTGGGTACAGGTTTGCAAAGCAGATATAGGCACTGGAACATGCAGGAGCACTGGATATTTTGAATTAAATGCATTATTGATGTAACCATTGCTTTGTCTGGAAACTGGCAGACAGTAGTGATGGCCTGGAAGTGAAGATACCTGAGCAGTCTCCCCTGCGTGTTGTCCTGGGAAGCTCCCTGAACATCCCATGTTACTTCAACATCCCAGAGGAACAGGACACCAATGCTCTGCTGACCCCACGGATCAAATGGAGCAAACTCTCAAACGGGACCGAAGTTGTCTTGCTAGTAGCCACCGGTGGGAAAATCCGGCTCAACACCGAGTACAGGGAGGCCATCTCTTTGCCCAACTACCCTGCCATCCCCACCGATGCCACCTTGGAAATTAAGGCGCTGAGATCCAACCACACTGGGATTTATCGCTGTGAAGTGATGTACGGGATTGAGGACAGAGAAGACACAATAGAGGTCCTAGTAAAAGGTGAGATCCTTCCCTTGCTCTTTCCTCTCAAAGATCTTGCTGCCTGGCCTGGGCAGAAGGGAGAAAGAAATACAAGGGCAGAGGAGGTACTGCTCTCCCCGTAGATATAAACCCTTTTGGACAGATCACAGATTCAGCCCTGGGCAGATGAGCAGAAACCACGGGCCAGGCATTTATTTCAGCAGGTTAAGACCAGACTAAACCAACCAGTAAAATGACTCATGGCAGAATATATGGCAATAAAATTACTCTTCTGGGAAAAGGTGAGTTACGGAGACAGCAAGACGACATCCTTGGCAGGAGGTCATACTGGATATGCCGGGCTAGTGCTGAGAGGAGTGAAGCTGGATCAGGGCTGTTGTAAGACCTTTTATTTCTTCCAGATATTTTAGGAGATGGGATGCCCTCAGCTGGACAATCAGTCTGTTCTGGAAAAACTTTCTCCATAGTCCTGCAAAGCTCATCCTAGTAATAGGTGGATAAAATAACAACACTTAAGTCTCCCAAAATCTTTATTGTGGATTTTGCTTTCAGTGCAGGAGAGGGAGACAGCTTCGACTACAACACCTAACTAAGGGGTCTCTGCTGGTCACATACACTGGAGTGTTTATCTGACAGTGGACACTTAATGATCTACTCTTGTCAGACCAGAGTGTACAGATAGCCATCCTTTGTAAAGATCCCTGATCATCAAAAAATACAACTTCGACAGGTTTGCTGCAGATCTGGAGATTTCAAGTAGTTTTGCCTCTCGTTTCCCAGGTGTTTGTACAGTGACACTCTGCACCCTTGGTCCTGAGCAGGACCTTGAGGGGCTGCAGCTTTCAAACCCGCACAGCAGCACAGTCCCCGCTCTGCCCCACTGGCTGATTTCTGAACCACGCATTTAGAACACTGCACAGAGCTGTAGCAGGAAAGTATTGAGTCCTTCTGACAGTCATAGAACTCTGTGTACTGGGCTATGCATTTCGTCCCACTGTTCACACTCAGGTACCGGCTTTTAACGCACCATGACTTTGTTACAGCATCGTGGGAGTGCAGTTGCTGTCCTGGGTCACCAATGTGCTCCACAAGGTCCTGTGAAAGGAGCTCAGCAAGTCACCCTTGGCTTGAGAAGCTCAAAGACTATCAGCATAAATAGTTCATTGTTTCTAGTTGACATGTAGTATCTGTTCTTTGAATCCCTGGTCTGGTTGAAGATGTCTCTGCTCACTGCAGGAGAGTTGGGCTAAATGACCTCTGAAGGTCCCTTCCAACCCAAAACATTCTATGATTCTGTGATTCTTATGAAGGAAATGGGCTGGTTGCTCTCTAGCAGATGTGTGAATGATGGCCGTTGTGTTTTCCAGGCGTTGTATTCCACTACAGAGCAATCTCCACAAGGTACACCTTGAACTTTGAGAAAGCAAAGCAGGCCTGTATCCAGAACAGTGCTGTCATTGCTACTCCTGAGCAGCTGCAAGCTGCCTACGAGGATGGGTACGAGCAGTGTGACGCTGGCTGGCTGGCTGATCAGACTGTCAGGTAATGAACAGTGGAGGGGAAAGGAAAACCACAGCGGGGTCATCAGGGAAGGGCTTCTGTAACAAAGTCACCAACTGAGAATGGTTGAGAAACAGCTTCTAAATAGCAACTGTTGTAATTGCTGGTGTGCAGAGGGAGGTGGTGGATTACAAGCCACTCTCTGCCAGGGAGCAATCTATAGTAGGAAAGCAGAGTGACCAGTGTCCTCCCCAGTTGACGGTGACAACGGAATGGACAACAGCTTAATCCTGACCCTTCATCCTCCATGTACAAAATAAATGCTATGCCAAGATCCACGCATGTGGTTCAACTGTACCGAGCCATACATCCCCCACTGGGGAGTCACCTTGGCCTGATGTCTTTGGCCAGTGCTCCCAGGGACCTGCTGTGCTCAGGACTTTCAGAGGGAGGGCAGCAGATCCTCCTGCCCCTTTCCCATACCCCAGGAAAGGCCACAAAACATCACACTGCGCAGTGCTCAGCAGCTCCCTCCCAGCCTCGCTGCGGCTGCAGGGTCCTGCTCCCACTCCCTACGCACCCTCTCTCCCCCAGGTACCCCATCCACTGGCCCCGGGAGCGCTGCTACGGCGACAAGGATGAATTTCCAGGAGTGAGGACCTACGGTGTCCGCGAGCCTGATGAAACCTATGATGTTTACTGCTATGCAGAGAAAATGCAAGGTGATTTGGTGCTTTTGTCATTACTAGATGCAGAAGCAGCCGAAGCGCTGATCATGCCTAGACTGGACAACAGTAAATACAGAGGCAAAGGGCCTTGAGGCAAGACAGGTTAGATGGAAAAGCATATTCCCCAAAAGGCCAGATGTTCTCTACAGTCTCTTTGTTAGACCTTGGACAATTTTAATGTCAAATGACTAATACAGTACAGAGGGAGGAGTCTGGCAAAACTCCACCAGAGGCCATGCCACCCTACGTGTCTCTGGTCATCCGTTTGAGGGTGTGACATTCAGAGGTGTTCAACACCCTTGCTTACAACAGGGATCCATTGAACTATTCAGCACATCAGACCTGGAACAGTCCTTTATCTTCCTTTTGCCCTGTGGTTCCAGCTTGTTTGGTATGTTTTGCTCCAGTCTGTAGTCGGTCTGCAAGACTCCCTTTCTTCTGGTCTTTATAGACAGTCACCAACACAGGGTTGCAGTTCAGCTGTAATACCCAGGACTTTTCATTTTATCCAGACTCCTGGAAATGGGAAGGGGAAAGAAAGGGAATTGGGATTAAACTCTGCATCTAATTCCTGTACTAATGGATGGTGTGATTGTAGGTAAAGTCTTCTATGAGACCGCCCCTGAGAAGTTCACATTCCAAGAAGCTTTCGACAAATGCCGCAGCTTGGGAGCCCGTCTGGCCACCACTGGAGAGCTGTACTTGGCCTGGAAGGATGGCATGGATGTGTGCAGCGCAGGCTGGCTGGCCGATCGCAGCGTCCGCTACCCCATTTCCCGAGCACGGCCAAACTGCGGAGGAAATCTGGTGGGAGTGCGGACAGTGTACCTGTATGTCAACCAGACTGGGTACCCTCACCCTGACTCTCGCTACGATGCCATCTGCTATAGTGGTGAGTGCATGGGGGCTGTGGGACTAAGCAATGTGTCTCCATGGGGAGACACAGGGAGCAGGGAGCTCCCTGCCCAGAGCTAACCACTTGCTTCTTTAGTTTAATAAAAAAAGGGGGGGAAAGAAGCTTTGGCAAAGGACTGAGTCATCCATTCACGTTCAGGTAGGAAGCAGAGTCCAGAAAGTGCACGGATGCCTATCCAGGAGGACTCCGAGAAGGAGGGTTTATACAGCCACCTTGTCTCCAGCCCTCCCACACCTTCCAGCTTCGGTAGCTCTCCAGGAGACACGGAGCAGAGCTCAGGTGCTTTATGCACGAGACAATGCTAGAGATAGAAGACAAGAAAAAAGAGAACAGATCTGACCATGAAGACATGGGTAGTGCTGTGACGTGGTGCAGGCGCGTGCCTGAGTTTCCACGCTGGGGTAAATCAGAGACTGCAGCAGTCTCCAGGCAATCAGAAATGGGGCAAAATTGCACCTAGAAAGTTGAGAGCATCTCAGCTACTCCCTCTTTCTTATATAACTGCACTCTTCTCCCTGCAACAAGAAGGAGCAAAGCACAGTGGTATATGATCTATTCAGGACAACCAGATGCTAACATTTAAACAAGACTGATATCTTTACAAAAATAACAACAACATTTGAAAATATGTTTTGAAACCCCTTTGATACAGACCTATTGTGCCTAGATGCATGCATGACCAATGTGACAGGAGGCCCTGTAAAACCTCCCATATCCCTTGGAGCTATCCAGCTATGTGGCCAAGCTAAAGACTGGTCCACCAAGCCACGGCCTTCCAGTTATTTCAGGACATGCATCTGAAACTGCTGAGTACATCCAGTCCTTGCCTGAGCATCTCTGTCTAATTCTCTGAATCCCTTGAGGTCTGAGCAGTACTGGCTAAAACGAACTAGCAGGAAAACGGATCTGGTAATAAATAAATAGAACAGAGAAAGCAGTATTCAGGGAAAAGCCTGACAGAGTCTCATTACCTCTCCCTCCCCAGCTGAGACCTGCCTCGCTGCATTTCCAAGTTGTCCCATCCCTCCCTAGCCTGCCCAGTTCTGTTTTATGCTGCTCTTTAAACCACCGTCCTTGCTGTAGGGTGACCTGCTCCGTCGTGCGTTAAGCGTGTTCTCCTGCACCCAAGGGACTTGTCTTCAGCAGAAAAGTGATGTGGGAGTTGTTTGAATGCATTTGGTACACCAAGTGACTACCTTGGCTGCCTCGGTGGCGGGGTTAGCATGCTTGTATGCGATGAGCTCTGAAGTTCTCGCCCAGGCAGAGCAGAATGAGGTAGTGATATTAATGAGACTTCATGTACTGAGTGTGAGGATCCAGTTGTCTTCCTCCCACGGCTCAGATCTGCTGAGGAGGTTATCCAAGCTCCTTTGCTTCCCTCCGGTCACCTTAAATTCCTCGTAACAGGCACTAGAGGTCAGTGCAGACTTGGATATGGGCAAGGTGTTCCCGGGAAGGAGAGCAGGGAAAGTCCTCTCCCATTTATCAGCTGTGGAGCTCGTGGTGGCTCGTTGTCTCTAGCTCACGAACATGCCCTCCGTGCTGGGGCGTTGTAAAGAACCATACTGGAGGAAGGAAAACCATCGGTTTTACAAGGACATCATGATTTCCTTGCTCTTCTCAGAGCCAACAAACATCCAGCTTGTTCTCGGAGGCAGCAGCAGCCCAGAACACCTTGCTAGACTGACCACATCCCCTCTGACCGCTGCTTTGTCTCCTGATGTAGGGGACGACGTTGAGACTCTGGTCCCAGGGCAGTTCATCGATGAGAGAGGAAGTGAGCTGGGCAGCGCTTTTACTGTCCAGACTTTCACGCAGACCGAAGTGGAGATCCCTCTGCCACGCAACGCCACAGAGGAGGAAGCCCGTGGCAGCATCGCCACCCTAGAGCCCATCGAGATCACACCCACCGCCACTGAGCTGTACGAGGGCTTCACCGTCCTACCCGATCTCTTCACCACCGGTGTCACAGTAGAGACAGCTGTCCCAGAGGAGGAGAACGTGACCAGGGGGGATGTCACAGAGGTGTGGGCTGTAGCTGAAGAGGTCACCACCATAGCCTTAGGCACTGCCATCACCACCAAAATGGCAGAGGTGAGCTTGGTGGAAGAGGTCATGGGGGTGACTGCAACACCAGGACTAGAGTCTGCCTCAGCGTTCACAGTGGAAGACCAGCTCGTGCAAGTGACAGCAGTTCCTGGTGTCGGTCTCCTCCCTGAGCAGCCCATCTCCCCCACAGGTAAGTCACCAGGACTCCAAGAAGCCTGAAGCTCCATTTATTCTAGCGATAACCATTCAGCTAAAAACAGTCTGAGCTTCTGCTGTCGCAGAGGGCACCCAGGTCCCTGGAGGTGTGCAGGCCTGTTTGGGGTCAGGGACAGGCTGAGTGTCTGTGCTACAGTGGGACCCTAGGAGTGAGGAGGTGGTTGTGGGCCACCCTCTGATGTGCTGAAAAGGGCTTAGCTGGCTGATGCCTGGGGCTGCCATGGTCACACCCTGCACTCCCATCTGCACCTGGCTTCAGGGAGGGGAAAGTCAAAGTAGGAAGATCCTAGAGGAGGGCAAAGAGATCCCCGGAACATCACCCTCAGTGGCAGCAGAGCTCATTGAATGAGGCATCTCCATCAAAGTGCATTGACTAGGCGCTGGTCTTTGCACTGTTGTTGGGAAGACCCTTTCTGGTCATACACCTTGGTGAAGGGGGGGGTCCTGTGTCTGCTGTCTCACCATGGCTTCTCTTCCCTCAGGCGTGGTGTTTCACTACCGCGCCGCCACCAGCAGATACGCCTTCTCCTTCATCCAAGCCCAGCGGGCCTGTCTCGAGAACAACGCAGTTATTGCCACTCCTGAACAGCTCCAGGCTGCCTACGAGGCTGGCTTTGACCAGTGCGATGCTGGCTGGCTACGGGACCAGACAGTCAGGTAAAACTGTATTAACCTAGGGAAGACACCTCTCAAAATGACTATTCAGCTGTGAAACTGAGGTTTTACTCTGTTCTGTCCTGCTGCTCTGCTCATCAGCATCTAAAGCTTTCCTGATCTAAGATGGTCTCCAGGCCATGATATCTGGTGGCCAATAGACCTGTACTTCTCACCCTGTCCCACCCGTTTCCTGACCTGTGTATATAACCTGCAGCAGTGAGCTGCCCTGACATGCACGAAAAGTGGAGGAAAGTTTGTATTCATTGCCCCAGCCTGTAAGTGGACTTGTTTCCAAGTCACACTGAGAGCACCTCTAACAGTGAAGTGCTTGTGTCCTACTCCCAAGTACACGGATGTTTGTCAGTCCAGGTTACATAGAGCTGACCTTGGGTTACCTCCTCTCTTCTTCTTTTGGTAGGTATCCCATTGTGAATCCCCGAAGTAACTGCGTAGGAGACAAAGAGAGCTCTCCGGGCGTGCGGTCGTACGGCATGCGCCCTGCCTCGGAGACCTACGACGTGTACTGCTACATTGACAGGCTCAAGGGTCTGTTCTCCCCCTTCCTCGGAATGGCTGTGGAGCAAAAATGTGCTTCACACCTCCACATCTGTGTGTGCTTGTGTGGGATGCTGGGACTGACAACTGTTTTCTCTCCTTTCCCTCAGGCGAGGTGTTCTTCGCAACCCAACCAGAGCAGTTCACCTTCCCAGAAGCTCAGCAGCACTGTGAGAGCCAAAACGCCACGCTGGCCTCTGTTGGCCAACTCCACGCTGCCTGGAAGCAGGGCCTGGACAGGTGCTACCCTGGCTGGTTAGCCGATGGCAGCCTCCGCTATCCCATCGTCAGCCCCCGTCCCGCCTGCGGAGGGGATGCTCCTGGTGTGAGAACCATCTACCAGCACTACAACCAGACCGGCTTTCCTGACCCGCTGTCCCGGCATCACGCCTTCTGCTTCAGAGGTACCCTCACACCCCTTGCAGGGGATGCAGACCAGTCTCCTTGGGGGAAAGGGATTTCACAAGGGAGGTTGGGCACATCGGGGTGCCAGTTTGGGTGAAGCCCTTCCTTGGCATGTTGGACTGTGAATTTTCAGAAACTCCCTCCAATACCTTTTTGTTCCAGCTGTGCCACCCGCAGAGGAAGAGGGGGTCACCTCATTCTTTGAAGATGTGCTGGCAACCCAAGTGATCCCTGGAGTAGAGGGGATACCCTCCGGGGAGGAGCCAACCGTGGAGACAGAGTTTGCCACTCAACCTGAGAATCAGACAGCCTGGGGGACAGAGGTCTTTCCAACAGATGTGTCGCTGCTGTCAGGTGGGTTAGATCTTCCTCGTCTCCTGGGTCACACTTGGATGGTGTTGTAGGGTTGGGACACTCTCAAAATAAATGGGTTGTGTCCTTGCTGCAGGGGACTCCCTCTAAATCCAGATGATTATCACCATATTAGCAAAGTCTGAGGCTGTGCACACAGGAGGAACTACATGTGTACATTATAGAACTTCTTTCTAGGACTGAACTAAATAACCGGTCATCCTGCCATGCTGCAGACCAGCACACACAGCATTGCCAGGACACCTCACAAAATATGTTGTCATGTATCCAGGATAGGGAAGGCAGGCTAGAAACAGTTCTCAGGCCATGCCTTCAAGGGAGGACAGAGCTGCAGTGTGGTCAGAGCAGCAATGAACTTCTTCTCTTCTACATGTTATCTCTGAGGAAGCAGTATCTTGATTTTGGCACCTGGGAACTGGTTTCACTGTTGCCATCGTCTCATGTCGGAAGATTATATACTCTGTCAACTTCCCAGAAATATATACAGTTGTGTAAGATATAATGTTCATTAATAAATTTGCAGGGACTAAATCATTTTTGCAAGCTCATAGGACTTCATGCCTTTGTCTCAAAGGTATTAGTTCGGAGGTAAAGTCAATCAGGAAATTGTTAATAGCTTCTTCAAAACAATTCAGTAAATAATTTTCCTCTCCCTCTCTCTTTGTTCACCCTTTCTTTTCTAGTGAGCCCATCTGCTCTTCCTACAGCTACTGTAATACCAGGGGAAACAAGTACTGACACTTCCATCAGCGAAGTGTCAGGGGAAGTGACTGAATCTGGAGAACATCAAGTCAGTGGTGAATCTTCAGCATCCGGCTGGATATCTGGAGTCCCGGATACAAGTGGAGAACTGACTTCTGGAGTTTTTGAGCCTAGTGGAGAACACTCAGGGATTGGAGAAAGTGGATTACCATCAGTAGACCTGCATACTAGTGGCTTGCTACCTGGAGAAAGTGGGCTACCCTCAGGTGACCTGAGTGGGGTGCCTTCTGGCATCGTTGACATCAGTGGCTTACCTTCTGCAGCAGAAGACATATCAGTGTCTACTTCAAGGATACCAGAAATTCGTGGGATGCCATCTGGAGCGGAAAGCAGTGGGCTGCCTTCTGGATTTAGTGGAGAAATCTCTGGCACTGAACTAGTCAGTGGTGTGCCATCTGGAGAGGAAAGTGGACTTGCCTCTGGTTTTCCTACAGTCTCTCTTGTGGATACCACGTTGGTGGAAGTTGTAACAACAGCACCAGAACGGCGAGAGGAGGGAAAAGGATCCATCGGAGTCAGCGGTGAAGGAGATATGTCAGGGTTCCCATCTGCTGAGTGGGACACCAGTGGAGGAACCCAAGGGTTACCCTCAGGATTTGAGCTCAGTGGGGAGTCATCCGGAGAGCCTGAGCTCAGTGGGGAGCCTTCTGGGGTGCCTGAGCTCAGCGTGGAGCCCTCCAGAGAGCCTGAGCTCAGCGGGGAGCCTTCTGGGGTTCCTGAGCTCAGTGGGGAGCCTTCCGGGGTTCCCAAGCTCAGCAGGGAGCCCTCCAGAGAGCCTGAGCTCAGCGGGGAGCCTTCTGGGGTTCCTGAGCTCAGTGGGGAGCCTTCCAGGGTGCCTGAGCTCAGTGGAGAGCCTTCTGGAGTGCCTGAGCTCAGCGGCGAGCCCTCCAGAGAGCCTGAGCTCAGCGGGGAGCCTTCCGGGGTGCCTGAGCTCAGCAGGGAGCCCTCCAGAGAGCCTGAGCTCAGCGGGGAGCCTTCCGGGGTGCCTGAGCTCAGCGGCGAGCCCTCCGGAGGGCCTGAGCTCAGTGAGTTGCCCTCAGGGCTGGATGTCAGTGGAGAACAATCTGGAACTCATGAGGTCAGTGGCCTCGTGGACCTAAGTGGCCTTACTTCTGGTATCGAAGGAAGCGTTGAGGCCTCGGGCATTACTTTTGTAGATGCCAGTTTGGAGGAAGTGACAACAACCCCCTCAGTTACAGAAGCAGAAGCAAAAGAGATTTTGGAAATCAGTGGATTGCCTTCAGGAGGTGAAGACACATCAGGCATGGTATCTGGGACTTTAGACATCAGTGGCGAGTCTTCTGGGCATGTAGACTTTGGTGGGAGTGTTTCTGGAGTACTCGAGATAAGCGGACATCCAAGTGGAGTGACTGACAGCAGTGGAGAAGTCTCTGGAGTTGATGTCACCAGTGGCCTACTGTCTGGAGAGGAAAGTGGTCTCACCTCTGGCTTTCCCACAGTCTCTTTTGTGGATACCACTTTGGTGGAAGTTGTAACACAGACATCAGTTGCACAAGAGGCAGGAGAAGGGCCATCTGGGATGCTAGATATCAGTGGATTTCCTTCTGGAGACAGAGGACTATCTGGAGAAGGGTCTGGAACTGTGGAGACTAGCGGGTCTTCTTCAGGGGCAGGAGACTTCAGTGGAGAGACATCTGGGATCCCGTACATCAGTGGAGACATTTCCGGAGCCACAGATCTAAGTGGACAATCTTCAGTAGTGACTGATACTAGTGGGGAGGCTTCAGGGCTTCCAGAAGTCACTTTAGTTACTTCGGATTTAGTAGAAGTTGTAACAAGACCAACAGTATCACAGGAACTGGGTGGGGAAACAGCTGTCACATTTCCCTACAGTTTTGGGCCAAGTGGTGAGGCCTCTGCATCTGGTGAACTCGGTGGGGAAACATCTGCTTTGCCAGAAAGTGGTATAAAAACATCAACTGCTTATGAAATCAGTGGTGAAACATCTGCATTTCCTGAAACCAGTATAGAAACATCCACAATTCAAGAAATTAGTGGGGAGACATCTGCATTTCCTGAAACTAGTGTAGAAACATCCACGATTCATGAAATCAGTGGGGAGACATCTGCCTTTCCTGAATTTAACATAGAAACATCAACAATTCAAGAAATCAGTGGTGAAACATCTGCATTTCCTGAAATTAGAATAGAGACATCCACAAGTCAAGAAGCCAGGGGTGAAACCTCTGGCTATCCTGAAATTATCATAGAAACTTCCACCATTCAAGAAGTAAGTGGGGAAACCTCCGCATTTCCTGAAAGTAACACAGAAACATCCACAACACAAGAAATCAGTGGGGAGACATCTGCGTTTCCTGAAATTAGAATAGAAACATCCACAAGTCAAGACATTAGTGGGGAAACATCTGCATTTCCTGAAATTAGAATAGAAACATCCACGGTCCATGAAACCAGTGGAGAAACATCTGCCTTTCCTGAAATTAGCATAGAAACTTCCACAGTCCAAGAAATTAGTGGAGAAAGTTCTGCGTTTCCTGAAATTAGAATAGAAACATCCACAAGTCAAGAAGCCAGGGGTGAAATATCTGGATATCCCGAAATCAGCATAGAAACTTCAACAGTCCACGAAGCCAGTGGGGAAACATCTGCATTTCCCGAAATCAGCATAGAAACTTCGACAGTCCACGAAACCAGTGGGGAAACATCTATCTTTCCTGAAATTAGCATAGAAACTTCGACGGTCCACGAAATTAGTGGCGAAACATCTGCATTTCCTGAAATTAGAATAGAAACATCCACAAGTCAGGAAGCCCAAGGTGAAACATCCACCTTTCCTGAGATTAGCATAGAAACTTCTACAGTCCATGAAATCAGTGGGGAAACATCTGCATTCCCTGAGATCAGCATAGAAACACCAACAAGTCAAGAAGCCAGGGGTGAAACATCTGCTTATCCTGAAATTAGCATAGAAACATCCACAGTTCAAGAAGTAAGTGGGGAAACATCTGCATTTCCTGAAATTAGAATAGAAACATCCTCAAATCAAGACGTCCAGGGTGAAACATCTGCATTTCCAGAGACTAGCATAGAAACATCCACAGTTCACGGAACCAGTGGAGAAGCATCCGCATTGCCTGCTGCTAACATCGAAACAGCTGCCACATCTTTGGCCAGTGGTGAGCCCTCTGGTGTTCCTGAGGAGAAGGAATTTCCTGATGCAGCATCTGGAGCTGTGACACACTCAGTCACAGGGTTTTCAGGGGAAACCTCTGTCCCAGACATTGTAGTTAGTACCAGTACTCCAGATGCTGAACCAACACAGGGACCCAGGAGCCCTGAAGAGGCTCAGATTGAAATAGAGCTTTCCCCTCCTGTGGTGTCAGGACAAGAGATGGAGACAGCTGTTGTTCTAGACAATCCACATCTGCTGGCCACCCCTACCGCTGCCCTGCCTCAAGTCTCACAAGAAGCAATAGATGCATTAGGACCCACTACGGAAGGTACCGTGTCTTCTCGTAGGGAAGGGGATGTGCTATGGAGGGAAAGGGAGGGAGGGGGCATCTCTGTCACGTTTTGCTTCCTCTACAGCAGAGAAAGTAAATACAGAGGCAGACTTTGGCAGAATATTACTGTGGTGGGAAGCCAGAAACATGGGGGTGTTCCACAGTTTGTGTTCTATAGCTTCTGTCTTAACAAATGGTAGTCTGTGTTTGGGCAGGTAATGCAATTATCCAGCCAGAGTAACCACATCTCCAGAAGCCTCCTGGACCTCCCCCCTGCCTGCCCGTGGCAATTACATGCCCCTGGGAAGAGCAGCAGAGGACCAGTTCAAGGGAAGCACCAGGAGATGCGTATCCAGCCTTCTCCCACTGCACCATAGCAGTAGGCATCGTTTGCTCCTCTGATTTGTTGTTCCTGGTGGACGCGGCTGCACCCCAGCCATGATGAACAAGCCGGTGGAGCTGGCACCTGCCAGGAACATGGAGACATCATCTGCTTGTGCCCCCCAGGGTACCCACGTCACCACTGGGACAGAAGTGAGCTTTCGCCTCTGTGCTGCCAGAGGTGGGGTCTCAAAAAAGAGTATTCTGTGAACGGTCATTGAGAGCCACTGTGACAAGGCCTCTGGGTGTGATATAGCTGGGGAAGGCACTAGGGCATTGACGCCCGCTCTGAAATTGATTACTCTTAACCATTGTTATCGTCTAGAGAAAACAACAATTCTTTTTCTTCTCATGTGGAAACAAGAGCAAAGACAGCTCCACCCACCAGAGACTTCCACCCTCACTAGTGGATGTGGCTGAGAAGTTGGATAAGACAGGCTGCAAGCTCTGTCCTGTTTTGTTTCTCTTTCTGCGATGTGTTGACTTGCTGCCCATATCCCCAAGTGTTTCATAACGCTTGCTCTGGGGTGAGATGCTGGCCATCAGCAGCTCTGCAGTGCCGAGGGGTAAGAGGCAAAGCAAGCCAGCTGGGAACAAAAATCTCTGCTCTAAGCATCATGCGCGCTGAATGCAATGTTTGCATCGGGCGAACTGCTCCAGTCCCTCGGGCACAGAGCACAGGTGCCCTCTGGTCTGTGGCTCATGCTGCTGTCTGCAGCTAGAACGGGCTACGTGTGAGAGACAAAGCTTAGAGCATTGCTGTCTTCTGTCAGCTCTGCTGATAAATGCCCTTCCTTCCACCTTGCCCCTTTTTGGTGTTTTAGTGCTCTGTCTTCGGTAGGACCACTTGCTGCCGAGTATAAACAGACACAATATTTAAATCTGAGTAACCATTTATGGTGAAAACACTCCACTAGCTTTCCAACGAGCATTCCCCGAGCAGTGTTCACGTACCATGGAGGCATTAGGATACTGCAATGAGAAGAAAATGAGATGGGATATTGTTGTACTTGCTGGTGGTTGCTTCTTGGCCAAGGGAGAAGCCCAGTCCCAGTAATGCAGGATGTCCTGCGACATCTCTGGCCACAGCTTGGTTTCACTTTGCTGCGATCAGGAGCTGGCTCCCGGGGACAGGCCCCATTTCAAAACCATCAATGTTTGTGCTGTTGTATGAAGGTCCTACGTATGTTCAGTTCCCAACGGGCTGCATGTTCATGTAGGACATGTTGCTTATATCTGGTACAAAATGTACCCTGCAAAGAGATTTGCCCAGTTCTTTCTAGAAAAATACTATTAATCCCACCCCCTTCCCACATTACCTCCTGAATTACTTCTTTTTGGATAATTTACACCATTGAGCATAGGTAGCTCTGGAATCAGTAAGGGTCTGCAAATCCAGGGGTTTGTGAAGCTCAGCCTGTTTTCTAACCTCATTTCCATTCCCAAAGTGTTTCGAATGAGTCACTGCATTTCTCTCTTCAACAATTCTGTCCCTCTGAGAAAGCAGGTAATCACAAACTTTTCTTCAGTCCTGCTTATAACACATTGGAGGTCCTATCTGTCTCTGCTGAGCAGCTGCACAGAGGATGCTGCAGGATTGGGTGAGGGCAAGTCAGCAGGGTTGTTCCTGCAGCACTGGTCCAGCCCAGCACCAGGTCCGGGACTTGGCAGGGTGCTGCAGGAGCTACGCGCCCAAAATCACTCCTTGCATGCCTAATGGTCTCTGCTTTTGGGCCATGCCCGCTGCCACGTCCAAGCCTGGAGGCAAAAATAAGCCAGCAAAGGCAGGGATGAGGAGAAGGAAGGAAATCAGCCAGCGAGGCTCAGCAAAAACAACCCAAAAATTTTAAAAATTGGCCCCAAAGTATCATTTTATTTCATTGCTTTTTTTATAAATTACCCATAAGGCGATTGCCAGATTCTTCAGAGTGTTTGTTAGCCAACATTCTTGTGAATTATTTTGAAAGAGAACCATGTGTTCAGCAGCTCATGTGTGAAGAAGCTTGAAAAATGCTCTGAAATTGGAACATGTTGTGTATTTGCGAGTCATAGAGATGACAACGTAGCAGCTGGGGTTTCTAAGCAGGTGTCAGGGAGAGGTGAGCGACGACTGCATGAAGTTTAACTGTAGATTCTTCATAAACTAGAGGTGGGCTTGAGCACATGTGCATGGCTGTTACTCCCAACAGGGAAGATATGCTAGGGTAAAATTTCATGACTACAGTGTTCCTACAGGGTTAAATACAGTTCTGGTCAGGGTCTGAAGGAGGCTCATCCAGGCAGCAAGAAAGTGTGTTGACCATGAACATGCAACAACCCCACAACAAGTCAAACAACTTCTAGAGAATTAGAGCAAAGTGATGACAAAAGAAGGAAAAAAAATGGAAAAATAATCATGGGTTTCTTTTTTTGGGGTCATTACTCTTTACAGTGCTCTGGGCTGGAACCCAAAATGCTATTTCCCATGTTGTGGATGCCTTTTTACCTGAAGCTTCCCAGTCTTGAAATTTAGCTCCTGCAAAAAGATCAGTTCTATTATCTGTGCCTTATGCTGTGCTCAGAGTTTGTAGGGTGTAATGGATGCCCATTAACTGCAATTAATTTTGACTAACATTAAAACACAGCCGAAGCTAGTTCAGCTTACAGGAGGAGCTTAGAGTGAGGAGCAGTGAGGCATGTGGCTGTTGCCCTCTTATCCTGTTGTTGAAGGGTTCCAGTTAGATCCAGCAGTCTTTTTAGTGGGATGATTTAAGAAGAATAATATTTTTCTGCTCTGCTGTGGCCTCTACATCTCTCTAAAAGCCGGAGCCAGAAGCACAAGAAGACCAAAGATTAACGCTTGGAGTGCCAGTATTTTTGCTATGTAAGCAAACTGAAGGCTACACATGCATATGTCTTTAGTCAGCAGTTTGATTCCTCTGCAAGGACAGGAACCCCACAAGCTTGAAGAATTGTCCATAGGTTTGGCTTCTTCATCTAGAGTTTTGCCAACTCAGCGGGTCTTTTTGCTTTTGGTAACATTTGAAGACACATAATTATTAGCTGAAAACAGCATGCTGAAGCTCTAGTGAAACATTGCGGTTTGGAGCACTCTGACCAGTCAATGACTTAAAAACTTCCCTGTGGGGGAAAAAAGAGAAATGTGCTGATATGGCAGCTATTTGTGTTAAGTTTTGCTTGTCTCTGGTGAAATGAGTTCATGAAGGCTTCTGCCTATGGCTCCAACACAGCTGAAGGTTAGAATCCAAATGAGGAAAGGTCTGGATGGGCTTTCCTCGTTCTTCACAGCCTGGAAGTCCAAGGGATAGAGTTTTGTTGGTCTGGAGAAGACCAACCCAGAAGAAAAACATCTAGAAAACATTCCGCTGACTATAGTTTCACCTAATGTGGAATGAAGAGTATGCTCTCAAGAAGGAGATAGAGGTACCAGTCCTGGCTGAGAGACAAGCTAAAGCACACGTCATTTGTGGCTGACCAGAAGATTTGACCTCTCCTGGATATACTGTCTATTTTGCATTAGAATTTCATTAGCTTAATAAAATCCTTTCTCTGAAGAGGCAACCTACAGTCCTGGACTAGTGTTGTATACATGTCAGTAAACTTCTACACACAGTGTTTTGGAGGCAGAGGTGTCCAAATTTCCTGAGCTCTCTTTTCATGGGAGTGTTGGACAAATCAAAGGTCCCAGCAAATCAACAAGTTCTCCTGGAAACTTGCTGTTCTCTAGGGGAATACAACTTTTAAAGGCTGTAGCACTATCTGTCCCTTCTGCTGCGTGGAGGCTTTGGTTTAGTTATTTTAATTATTTTAATGACTTCATTGCTCATCCTAAGTCACTAGCTGGCTATGTGACGTTCAATGCCAACATTTTACTTAAAAAGTGAGGGAACTGTTTTCCCTGACTCCTCCTATTCTTTTCTTGTAGGAATCACCCTACAATTGCTCCAATTTTTTTCTTCACTGTTTGAGCTATCAAATCGGCAGTTCAAACTTCCCAGGAGTCTCTGAAAAGCAAATTTAGTTTGTACCCGGATTTTTTCATGAGTCTCTAGAAGATAATTATCTAGCGGGTCTCCAAGTCCCTACATGGATAATTGCACTTACAAGGAGGCCTATAGAGAAAGAGTGAGGGGCACAACAGGGATGGTTGGACATCCTGAAAGTGCCTTGCCTTTCTGTCTTCACTTTTCCTCTCTGCACAGCAAAAACAGGAATTTAAATCCTAGCGTGTATTTCCAAGTGGGTTACTCACAGCTGCAGGAAAACCAAGCAGTTTGTTTGGGGTTTCGGATAGCATCCTCTCTGTTCACAAGCTGCTTCTCCTTAGTAGATGTTTCAAGCACAAAGCTGACCTTGTTTAATGGGTACTCTTGCTCAGCTGCCATGCAGGCTGCAATTGAAAGAAATGCACAGACTGGATTGTTTTAAGAAACATTCGCACTGTTTTTCAGTATTGTTTTCTTAGCTTGGGATGAAGTATTTTAAAAGCATTTCCTTCTCACCACTGACACTGCGTGTTCACTTTTGCGTGTCGTCTGCCTTCTGAGCAAAACCAGGACCAATCCATGTCTTTTTCTTTTCTAAAGGATTTCTCTTTCCAACTTCTATGATCTAGTACAGCAAATTGTTTTCAAAGGCATTGTAAGAATACTTATGGTGTGTTTAGTTGTACCAAAAAAAATAGTTCTGACTAAATATAGTATGTATCTGGCAATGCAAAGAAATCTTAGGGAGAAAATGGTGAAACAATTTCAAAGTTTGCATTGTAGCTATGTAACTCCGCTTGCTTTCTCCAGCCAATGGTTTACATCTTCCAGATGCAAGACTCTGTTTGCATTGGATATTTTGCTTTAATTGTTTTATTAAAAAAAAAAAAAGAATCTAGAAGTTAGACCTTGGGTCCTGTTAGTAGCAAAAATTAGAAACTGTTGTGACAATAGATTTGAATAATTTTTTGCAACTTCTGGGATATTAACTGCAGTATGAATCGTTTTCTAAAGAGCTGCTAATTTTGCATTATCCTCAAGAAGTGAGTTAATAATATGTTCTAAATGGGCTTCCTGCTCTTGGCACCACAAGGCATTTTTCTCTCCTGTCTGTTTTAGAGCCAAAGCTCTCAAAAGCAAGGGCTGCCTCTGTTCTGCATCCCATGCCGCATGGCTTGTCCTTTGTTAGCGCTGGGTAATAATAGCAGTAGTCTTGTCTTCTTGTCCGTTGATAAGCACTTGAGATGCATGTCAAAGCAGAGCTGACTTTTTGAACGACTGCTCACTCAAGCAAATAAATAGCTCTCATCTGCGTGAGATCTTTAGATGTCAAGGTACAGGGCAGCCAGTGCTGTGGAAGCGGGGGCTCGCTCCGAGCTGAGCTGAGCTGGCACACCTAGCCTGCCGCAGGCTTATCAGCAGCTGAAGAGGTGTATGGTGACTGACTAACCTCAGCTAGCTCTAATCTCTGTGAGAGTGGACACATCTATGGTATATAAAAGGTTATGAAGAAAACCACCAAGCCTTGCGTGATAGATGGGAATTTTTTTTTTTACTGGAGTTCCCATCTCTTGTAAATCCTATGGCCTTGATGTGACATCTTAGGAACACCCACAAACCGGCTTGCCAGGGTTTCCAGAGACAACTTCTCTGCCAGTTTTACCATTTAGTCCTTACTTTTCAAACAGACCTCTAAGACCTAGATTTTCCGTGAGAACCAGAACCAGAAACACTTCTTCCATCCCGCTGGTGTGTTTGAGTTTCCTGATATCAGCTTGGTGAGGTGATTCTACATCCAGATGGAGACAGGGTCACTGCCCCAACAGCCCAGTGGGCTGAAGGGGAAGTTCGATATTTACGATCATCATGTGCTTGAAATGCCTTCTCTCCAGCCTTTTGCAGCACACTTCTGGGAAAGAAAATAACTGTGTCTCATTTGTATTTGTTGTCTGTTTTTCCAGTACTGTCTAGATATACAGACCCTTTCTTTATGTGTCATATATAAAAATATATATGTATATGTATGGAGAGATACATAACATATATATTATATGCAGATATTTGTTTTTACAGCATATATAATATGTGCAATCATATTATATACAATATCTGTAAAAGGAAATTCTGTTCCAGTGTTATTTCCCGGCTAGAAATTTTTGGCAATGAATTTGCACATGTGTGCCTGCTCCCTCCTCCTCCAAGACCAGGGATGACAACGGACAGTGGGTTTCCTGCATCGCAGAAGAGATCTTGGATGTGCCAAGTTTTAGCTCACGTGGCCAAAGATGGCTGAATATTCATTATTCCCTGCAAAACGTTCTCCTTTAGCTCTCGTATGTGCTTTGTTCCCACTTCCACAGCATGCTTTCCACTTCATGGAGCCTCACGGACAAAGGAGAGCCTTTCCTTACTTGCTCAGCTGGAGCCCACCAGAATCAACACAAACTTCTGCTGCCACTGCTTTTGGGAAGCCCAAGGGTGTTCTAGAATTGTGGTCATCGCTCAGGATACCTCATTTTGATTTATGCTCTCTATCTCCTAGGAACTCCAAGTGTGACTAATAAGTAACAGCCAGCCAAGTTCAATTCTTCACTTCTGCTAGGCCTCTGACCCTCATTTTGTTCTGGAAAGTATTTATTAGTGCAAGGGAAACAGGATCTCCAATTCTTTTCAAGATGCAGTGAACAAAGAAATCCAGAAAGAATTTATGAGTATTTAGCAGGGCAATTTAGAGTAAAAAAATTCCTTCTGTTGGTGAAGAACTAACTGCAAAACTGATATAAGAGGTTCATCAGCCATCTGAAGAACAATTACATTGCTCACAGTGATATAGCCTAGAATAAGGATGACAACCTTCGTGCTCCAAAGCATGAACCGATTTACCATTCAAGGTCAGGAAGAATTTTTACCATCACTTAAGTGTATTACAGAACATGTCAACTTTTAGACATTGTCCAGTGAACGACCAGACAGCCACATGGGGTAAAACATGCATCTGCTCTCATATGTCTGGGGCCACTGAGCAGCTGTGCCACGGTTCTGCAGGGAAATGCTGTTTGACTGAATATACCCCAATCAGAAGATGAGCACAGACCTTCAGGAGCTGCTGCTCTGCTCTGGTATTTTCATAGCCAGCATGTTTATCATCTTTGAATGTTTCCTCACTAACCGCTCTCATCCATAAGCAGAGCATGGAGTGTTAGTGGGCACTTTTAAAGCCTTATATTTCTTCTGAGCGTAAAAGAGAGAAATATCTCGCATGAGGATCTAACCAGTCATCATTTAACCTAACCTGCATGGATGTGATCCCACTTTCTTCCTTAGTCTTCCTCTTTGATTCCTGAGTTGAACGTCTCTGAAATCTTTCCATTCTGAATGATTTTTCTTCTGATTCCAAAGCTCAATAAGTAGGATTAAAGCTTGGTCTGGAGGGATATGGGGAGAAGAGCTTTCACTTCCAGCACAAGCTGGATTTTACAATATATAGGTATAAAATATCTACTGGTGGTGTTCTTCAAAGCATCCATGCTTCATTCCTTCTGCCCCACCATGACAGGGAATGGAAGTTCTACCCAGGCTTGTGCTAACTAGCAAGCTGAGAAAAGTTGGAGAGCTGGCAGCCAAACTCTTCCCATACCATCTTCTCTTTTCATGTCCAGAAAAGCAGAAAGAATCATAAGGGCTGCTCTAGGTGGGAAACTAAGAGTAGTTTCCTCTACCAAGAGGGATTCCGTGGCTGGAAAAGACATACAACTTCTTCCAGTCCCGCCACAATCAAGAGAGAGCATAGTGGGGACAAAGCTGGGGAAAACGGCACTGCACTCCAGTATTCTTCACCAAGGAAGAGGCCTAAGATCCTCAAAGGGAAAAAACTGAGGATCTCTGAACCACCTTTGAATCCACTTCTTTTCTTCTCCACACTTTCTTCTTCTACACTGAGAAGAGACTTCTTGCCCCAAGACTTCATCTGAATTATAGTTAGGAAGAAATAAGTAGTGAGCACTGGCCCCAGGAATGCCAATTAGGACCTAGAGGTCTATTTCAGGATGTTTCCATCACTTACAAGAATTTCACGTTCTTCCTCATAGAGCCATAGCTGGTGAAGACACAGACAAAAGTTTGCATGTTTGATCCATCAGGCAGAGACAGTGGACGAGGAACAGTTATCACAGTTGTCAAGGACACTGAGTGCTGTGTATTAGATACATCCTGCTGAGCTAGTAGTGATATCTTGAGAGCGGTATTCAAACATCAAGTGACAGAAAAACAGTGTCTTCCTTGAAGGGTGGGTTGGGTCTCTTGTCTTCATTCTTCCAGCAGCAGCAGTGGCAGTATGGTTTAAAATAAGACCCTAGCAACTCCCAGGTTCCCCCCAAACAACTGATATTCCCTCCTAATAAGCAAGGAAACAAGTTCTCCTGTTGGTGGAGTTGTCTGCCCAGAGCCCTAATGGAAGCCCTTGATTTCTTGCAGACACTGATGAGTGCCACTCAAGCCCCTGTCTGAATGGAGCTACCTGCGTTGATGGCATCGACTCTTTCAAATGCTTATGCCTTCCCAGCTACGGAGGGGACCTGTGTGAGATCGGTACGGCCTACCTGGCTTCAGCTAATCTTACTAACTGCTGCACTACTTCGTTCACACCCCACCCCCAAAAAAAGCTGATCCCAAGTGCTCCCATCAGTCCCACCCTCATCTCAGTAAGCTAACATCTAACAGCAGCTTAAAATACACTAGGGAAAAGCTTTGAGACTTTTGCTTATGTATTTTGGTTACTTTGTTCATCACGGCACCGTGTCTTCCAAGATTCCTAAGCAGGAGCTTCTGGTGTCTTCTTCAGCTTTCTCTTCTCTGTTAAGTATTTCTAGTGAAGCTCCATACAGGTTGTAATGGTGTTGATCACATAAGTTGCTATCTCTTTGGGTCAAGGGTCTTTCTGTTCATCTGTAACAGTAGGGAAACATCTGAGTACACCTTCACCCCAGGCAAATGTTCTCTGCTAGACTGGAATTTCATGGAAGGATGCTTCAACCAAGCCATGAAAAATGATTGTGTTTCTCTCTGTGAAGATGCAGCTGAGAGAAGCCTGGTTCACTCCAGGAATCTCCACCAATTTGGCACAGCATGACATTTTTGTCATCTCTTCAACATGGCTTCCTGTGGCAAAATCAGCAGGGAATATGTATCTTTGAGAAAACATGAAGTGACCTATTTTTCCAGCAAAATTAAATACTCTGACCTGCACTAATACTTCTTTTTGTTTCTACAAGGAAAGAAAAAAAGATACTTTTTTTCTTAAAGCTGATGAAAGTCCAAACTTTTGTCAGCTTAGCTGAAGGAAAGCTTTCCCACCTTGCTCAAACAAAAGAGGAATAAGGTTGCAGTGTCTTCTTTACCTTGGTATGAGTAATGATAATATATATTAGATTTTCTCCTCTCCTTGCTCTGCATCGCTCTTTCTGCTTCCAACATGAACATGTGGAGTAGACCATAAGAATGTGACTCAGAATCATTGGACCATCTGGGCAGGAATTGTGCTATCTTAACATCGCTTTCCTTATGCAACCTAATCAGCCCCTGAGTTACCTGTCCCTGCTACCTGTTGTTGAAGATCCCTGTGATCCAGCAAGAAACTTTCTACCCTGTGGCTGCTTACAATCTTGTTTGGTCCAAGCCAGACTTAATTTCCTCTCTTCTCTGATTTATGGGCTCATGATATCTGGGGAAATGGAAGCCAGTGCCCTGAATTCAGTGGGGAATGTAAAACTTCATTATTCCCATGAGGCAGACCATCCCTCCCATGGGTCTTCAAGAACAGCAGGACACCATAGGTGAACTCTGCCTTTTGTGCACACAGCCAGTGCTTCTTGTCACCATGAGTGTTCCTACCAGGAAACAAGTTTCATCATTCTTTTCCAAGAGGATTGCTGTCATATTTCCCCTTAAGTAACAGCTATGTAGGAAAGAGTGGCATTTCTCCTAGGAAATGTCCTGTTGAGGTTCTGTACCATGTGCTGACCCATCCCTAGGTTGCAATGACAAGTGGTAGCATTCAAGCTTCTGGAAAAAAGTCTTAAATCTCAAAGTACAGAGTGCATTCTCTGCTCACCTTGTGCAAGTGATCTGCCTGCAAAGACCAAGAATCTTAGTGCTTCAGCTACTTCCAGATGATCCACTTGATCTGTTGAAGTAGACAGAAAATGTTTTTAATGCCTCATCTGACTACCAACCCTTCCATCATCTATGCAGCATCTGCAGTCTCCAGCTGGAAGAACACCAGAATGGTGGATCAGGAGGAATTAGTGTGATTGAAGGTGACAAGTGCTTTGACCTACCAAGTTTAACAACAGAAGAAAGAAACTGAACACAGAAAACCTTACTGGAAAGAGAGAGTGGCATGAGGACTCATGAAAATCCACCACTTCAAGAATCCTAGAATCATAGAATCCTTAAGGTTGGAGAAGACCTCTAAGATCATGAAGTCTAATCATCATCTGGAGTACTGTGTCCAGTTCTGGGCTCCTCAGTTCAAGAAAGATGAAGAGCTACTGGAGAGAGTCCAGCGGAGGGCTACGAGGATGGTGAGGGGACTGGAACATC
>Ga0065711_1031045_pt1 | contig 30707 bp, 15 predicted proteins | sample Hoacrofraction12_FD_59098 | JGI IMG/M metagenome (GOLD analysis project Ga0065711, IMG submission 59098) | Hoatzin crop microbial communities from Cojedes, Venezuela - Epithelial fraction 12 v2 (version 2) | ecosystem: Host-associated > Birds > Digestive system > Esophagus > Crop | place... | reverse complement strand
CCGCCCCTCCCCCCGCTGGCGTGCGGAGGAGAATGAAAAGAAAGAGGCAGAAACTGGTGGGTCGGGATAAGGGCAGTTTAACAGCACAGCAAACAGAGGGAAACAGGAACAACAACGATACAAATAAGGAGAAAAAACCACAACAACGAACCGTACGACCCAGACAGCACCGGTGCCACTCCCCCCCAAGCCGTGAGTGCCTTCCTGCCGCGCCACCCCCCCCACCGGAACCCAGCGTGATGTCACATGGTATGGAATATCGGGCTCTCTTTGGCCAGGAGGGGTCAGCCCCCACCCCCCGGCTGTGCCCCTTCCTGGATTCCGGTGAAAATTAACCCTGTTCTGGCCAAACCCAGGACAAGTACCTCCCTTCTATTTCTGTTTGTTTCTCTTTCCTAGTTCCTATGAAGTTTAGAGGTTTCATAGTCTGAAGTGACGGTCTTTTGGGAAACTCTTTTTATAGATAGGTAGGATTTGAATGTTTCTATCTCTGATTAAATCAATTTCTCTAATTTCTTGTTAATGAGACTGTTTCTCTTGCTTTTTTTTGTTCCCTCTAGGAGAGATTTTTGAACAGTAATGCTCTAAGAATGTATGGATGAATTATTTGCTGCTGCTTTGATTGCAGTGGAGTTGGGCCAGCAGAGACTTTGGCCCACTGTTTGTCTGCATTTCTCAGCAATGCTTTTCTGAGAAGACTTGCATTGTTTCCCAGAGGACTGCTAACTCTGCCTAATCTATTAAACCATGCAAGTTTGTAAATGCGAGAACCACATAGCTGTCACTCCCACATATACACTTTGCTACCTTGTGTTCAATTCCTTTAACAGGTTTTATAGTGTATGAAACAGTCAATAGTAACTCTTCCGTCTTCATCCAGTTATAAGGATCTTAGTCATTTGTCTGTCACCAGAACGTGTGTCTCTTGTCCCCCTGCAACTTTTGAATAATAAAATAACTTCTTGCATATCACAGGACCAAATCAAGTAGCCAGAGAGTTTCCCTCTTAGATGTAATGAGACTGAATCTAGCCCATAACGAACGAGCTGAAGAAACAAGCATGTGCTCATTGTACAGTAGCTTACTTCAGATACAATAGGCTCATAAATCTATTACAAAGATCATGTCGTGTGATAAGTGGGGTGAACTACAGGACCCACTGGCTTCTGTGTTTTTTGTGACTTCAGGACACTGATGCATCTTGTTGGAAAAGTACGAATTTGTCATAGACAATTTGGAGGCATCCTTGTGTCTAAATCTGCCTAAAAAGGTCAGCTGGAAGGGGATTGCATGAAATATTGCTGTTGTTGGACACTTGCAAAGCAGAGAAATCTTGTAATGCTTGCAACTTGAATCCACAAGTGCTGGGATATCTGTGTGATATAAATATTTGAGGTCCTCATTGTAAACTCATGCAATTTACCAAGCTCTGAGCACTCAGCCGTATGTGATCAGCTGAACCATTAAGCCAGGCCCATGTTATTGCACTTTCCTTGAGCCAACATTCCTCCTTGGTGGGACTTCTGTGGCTTATTGCAGGATGGGGTGCTTGTCAGTGGATAAGGTGACCCACATGGACTGAGTTGCAGTTTAAGGAGAGCACTTCTGTCCTTGGACTAACAAAGAGGATTTCAGGATATTAAACCTTCATCCCTATTCCAAAATGAATGGGTTACAATCACCATGTGAGCTCCAGTGCATACAAACTTCTATAGGTATCTGACTTCCTTGGAGCCCCTACTTTATAAGGGAGTACAATGTAGGAGTCCTGTCTCCAATCCTAAAGCAGAGCTCAAAATTCAGGTGTTGGGATCCAGGAAAAATGTTGCATTTGCGTTGGGGATGGATTCCTTCCATTTCTGCAGCGTTCAGACCTTGTTGCAAACATCAGGCTGTTTGACTGCATATCTTCCTGAGAAGAGACTGAGTTGCTGGCCAATTCAAATATTCTTTTTTGCACATCTGGCAGTGTGTCTCTGCTTGCTTATTAGATGTGGAACAGTTGTTGTGGCATCTCTCCCTGCTTTGGACAGAGGCACAGCACGGACTTGTGGCTCTGTACAAAAGGCCACAGCCTTACTGACAATATGCCATTATATGAGTCACAAAATAATAGTAATATTCCAAGCTGTCTGAGCAACCATGAGAAAGATCCCAGTATGAACAGTTTTCTGAGTGCTAGCCTGACTGGGTCAGTGCTTGCTTGCTGTTTCCCATTGCCTGCTGTTGCAGACAGACTTAAGAGCAGTTGACTGCAGAGCTAGAGGGAAACTTCCTAAGTGTTCCTAAAAGAGAGACCACCCAAAATTCTTGCCCAATGATAGGAGTAGTAATTAGGGGTGAACTCTTCTGTAGATGAGAAGAAAGGTTACAGCCTACTTCTGCTTAGAACATCCTTATTCTTGTCCTTTTTTTGAAACTCTGTTGTTGGTCATGCTGGTAAGAGGTACTTCTGTTGGGGACTGGAACAGGTAACCAAAAGACTGGAGGCAGATTTGTCTTCTGCAAATTGTTCTTCCAAAAGAGTGACTGAATATTTGTGACTGAGCAGCCCAGAAAGCCTGGAGGGTGTGGGGGTGAACCCACTGCTCCCTGATCTATCTGTCTTCTTGGCAAGCTTCAGTAAGAGGTGGAGAAAGAAGAGGCATGATGAAGGGGACAATGTTATGATCCAGTGGATCTGTGCACTATTTGGCTATTCCAAAGCAAACTTGAGCGGAGTCTGAGTAGACAAGGTACAAGCTATTTCTCTTGCACCTGTGCTAGTTCAAGTACAGGAATAAGTCTGGCCCACCAGGTCTGTTTGTCCCCAGAACACCGTAGTCATTTATCGTAAAGCACCAGCCAATGGAGCTTCCATGAAACACACTCTGAATAAATATTTTTTTTCTCCTTCATCTGTTTCTGTAAATAGGGTCTTTTGATGAAAATTTCGTTAGTATGTCTGAAAAAAACATCCCCTGAGTAGTTATTTACTGAGTCTTTAAATACACAGGCTGAATAATTGACTCCTGTGAAAGCACTGCGACTGTAGACCAGGCAGAAATGTCCCATGTCTCAGTCCAGAGGCTCCAGTCACTTCCTCCCTGTGCTGCAGACGGTGATGTGGCTGCGTTTGCGTGTATGCCCAAGGGGGGAGCCTCTGCCACTATTCCCTGTCTGACCAACTGGTGTAGGACACAGCCAGCATCTTGGACCTTGCCCTTTCCTGTGTACCATGTACCTGGCTGTGCTCAGATGGGGAATGGAGTCTTGAAAGATAAGTGTCAGTGTGAAACCTGCAGAAGATATTAAGGGGAATTAGGAGTATTTAACACCTTGTCCCTCTGGTAGTGCATAGGGCTGGAGTCGGTCTTGTCCATCAGTGTTGAGGGTGGTCTTTTTGTCAGACAGTAACTTAAATGGAATTTAAGGAATTCCAGTGTGGCTTCTGTTGTATGGCCTGGTGTCTCTGCCCAGAGAGGGCTGGTGATGTGGCAGTGCTCTCTCCCGTCTAGCTGAGCGCTCTTTCTGAAAGCCTTTGGTAGTGGAGTATAGAGGTCGCCATCAACAGGATTGTCTCCTCACTGAGAATCCTATTCAAAATGAACAGTAGCACGGGAACTATATCTTGGGTGGAAATCTGTGTAACAGCTGACTTGGCAAAAACTGTTTCAGAATGTGTCTTTTACTGAACATGACCTATTTTGCTGCAAGCCGAATATATGTACACATACATTATATATAAAAAGAGCTGTGAAGTTAGGAGGCTGATGAAAGGTTACCGTATGAGAAGCTGATAAATCCTTGGCCCATTTCACGTCTCACTAAGCTTTTTATGAATTAAGGAGCAGTAAAATATCTGTGAATCCTGGTGATCAGCAACATGAGACATGAATAGCCAGCTCATATAGGAGAGTGAAGCAGAGGCCAGTAAATGGAAATGGCCTTCGTGTCTTTTGCTGTAGGTGTTAGACATTACTTCTACTCATGGTCTGCATCTGTGGTAATGCACTTAGGTGCTGCAAGATACTAGCTGTAAGCAGCTGCAAGCTCTTATTAGCTAAGAATTAATCAATTATTGTTATCTTGCCTTTGTCCTTAGAAAAGGATGCAGCTGGCTGTGTGGAAGTATACAGCTCTATCTGCATTGGATGGAAGAAGACAAGCTACAGGCTCTCCAGCTCCCACCTCTATAGCATCATGCCCTATCTCTGCATGTAGCCAGTGCTGTGTATTTGGGGCTGCTTCTCCCTCCTGGCTTCTGCCTGGAGTTTTTTGAGGTATTGGTATGCAAAATTCTGGTAGGAAGTGAGTTTGTAAGTGGACCTGTTAAGTTTTACAAGCTGCACACCATATTTAGAATGAGTTTTTAGCTACTGTTATGCCTAATATTCCCTGGAGTTTAAACGAGAACAGACAGGGATTTCAAAACTAATCATGTTCTTTGGAGGAAAACCACAAAATACTGATGAGCTGAATGAATTAAGTGGTTTTCTCTTTGTGCATGCAATGCATGAACTGAAATACATTGGATATACTAACAATCACTTAATTTTCCAAACCACTGAGATCCTTTAAAAATTGCATGTCCTTTCATTAAGTTCTTAAAGAAACTTACCTTTTTTAATCAGTGTCAGCATGCATCTTTAAGTGCCTAGAGTAGCTCTTAACTTGGTCTTGTGCTCCAGAATCTTCAAGGTGTTTAGATGTCTGCCCCTGCCTTCAGCTGCCTAATGCAATCTAGAAAAATGAGAGTTAAGGTACTAAACCAAAATATAACTCTCTAGCCAATGCTGTAGTAGACATACTTGTCCAACTGCTAACCTCCAGAATTTTGTTCTATTTTTCTATTGTGGATATATAATTATTCATTTGTCTAGAGCCAGATCAGTTCTGTAGTTGATTCAACTGCCTGCCTAACCATTTATTCTTGAATTTTTTTCTATTAATCGGGAATATTTTTTCATTATTCAGCAAGGTTTGTTATTTTTAATAAAATATTAGCAAGGATTTTACTTGTGTATTTTGGCTGTTTTCTCATCCACTAATGAAGAGGTGCTATTAACAGTTCCCCAATGCCAGAGCAGCTCAAAGTCACCAGAACCTACTACTGAGCCTTGCTCTGCATATTCAGACATACTGTAGGTACAAATCTTGGCTGTGACTGTGCTGTTGAAAAGGTGATGGGAACATTTTGTAATCTGCAATCATGTTCATGTGTTTTGGGGGAAATTGGAAATACTTCGTAGAAGTCTTAATTTATCAGTGTATTACTATCATACACATGTTGAAACCAGGAACCTTTTGAGGTTTAATGACATATTAAGTTTTTCTGCATGATTCTGGGAAGGATTATTGAACAGATCCCTTTTATGCTACCAGCACCATGCAAAAAGCTGTTAGTATAAGATGGCATTCAGTTCTTATTTAAACTTGGGGAGGGAGTCTTTGAACTAAACCTCTATGTGTAAATAGTATCTTGCTTTCTCAATAGCCTCAAAATCCACTTAGATATATACCCAGAGTTATAGGGGACTGAACTGAAAATCTAGGTTCAACTTCCCCTGTGTTCCAAACCAATAACTCCGGAGCTAGATTTGTGTGGGTATGAACTGCCTATTTTAAATACATATTTTGAAATGTGTGGTTTAACGAATGAAAATTGTGCCTGTTCTACGCATTTTTCATTTTCGTTGGTTCCCAGGGCAGTCTTTCAATAAAATAATATTGATTGTGCTTATATTCAGAGCATTAAGGTGAGGATTCTCCAGTCTCCAGCTCACCTTCAGGCCACAACGGTGGTCCAGCAGTGGCAGCACAGCAATATGGCGCTCTAATGCTGTGTCTGAACAGTTTACCCTTTTTAAAATATTATTTCACATTCATCCATGCTGTCATGTGGACAACACTTATTCATTTACTTATATAACTACCTATTCTGTTGCTGTTTCCATGGGAAAAGCAGATGTGCATTTTGCTACTTGAAAAAGATTGCTGTGTGAAACAGAGCCCCATGCCCTATTCCTAACATTCCCTGTTAGTTCTTTTAAGTTACCTTGAAAATTTCTATTTTGTATTACTGTAGCTCTTAAAGTAATAAAGATCATGGTCACAGAAGACTATGGATAAGATGCTCAAAGAAGTGAAGGGGATGACCTATATTTATTTCTTGCAATAGGGAGGGATCAGACATCCCTTAACATCAGTCTCTGCATGAGAAACCACTGGTACTGCCAAAAAAGATTGAACAAGAGACTAGTTGGTACGATGTTATTGAGTAAGCCTCTGCTTAAGCTGAGTAAGGAATAAGCTGTTTCCCACATTGCCAACTGTTATTTGAAGAGGATCTCCTGAAAGGAGGCTACACAAGGATGTATATCAGGGGAAAAATGAGCAAAAACAGTATTAGATGTAGCAACGGTTCTTAAGAAAATGCCACAATTTGAGCACCAGTCTCAATGGGCAAAATAATTTATCAGGCAAAACATCGAAAGTGGAAAGGTCTGTAGGTTAATGTATGTCACAATTTTGTTAGCTTTGGGAGCTGCTGATGGTGATAGGAATGCCAGCTGAGTGTTCATGCTGGTATTGCTCATTAGTGTGTATATGGTATGACAAAGGATCATTTACATCTAACATGGATGTCCTTGCCGAAGCTGGTGTATAAACTACACTTTGAGCTGTCACTTATCACTGTAGACAAAGCTAAACTGGGCTAGATGTTATATTTAAAGTAGAGATGATAATAGTACTTGCTATAGTTATAGGCTTCCCACAGTACTAAGAAAACAAGAAAAATCCAAGCCAACTATTTTTCCAGATTTTGTGCCAGAGTTCAGTTTGCATAGGTGGCAATATTGGAAACTCTCCAGAGAAAGCTTTTTATCTGACCATTCATTTCTACTAGCTGTTCTCATCTTGAATCCCACTCAAGTCTAAACCTGCTGTAGCTGAAAAAGCCAACTGATCTGCTATCCCAAACAACTCACTAGTTTCAAACCTACCGCAGCTTGGGACAAGCGGGTCTCAGATAAAGCTTTTCCATTTCCTCTGCTTATCAGAGCCAAAAGCCCTTTTCTAACAAGTTGAAGTCATCCAAAGGAACTACAAGGAGAATGTGGATTATTAGCTGGTTGCTTTCTGCACAAAGCTGCAGGTTTTCACCATTGGCATGGGCAAGTAAAATATCACAGTCTGCTGAAGCCCACCCACCAGGCACAGAGGTGGGCAAGATGTGAGTTTGCTTGCAGGCTGTTCTTGCTTCACTTCAGGCAGTTTGCAGGTGAGATAGGGGAGGGAGCTGTAATTAGTTACTTCTGCCATTGGAAATTGTTTCTACACCTCAGCCGAATGACTGACGCCTCTGAGTAAGAGCACTGAGCAATTAATAATAAGCTTTGTAATGAGTTCTCAGACAAAGGGTCTGTTGTAGTGAAACTTTGGGGAATTGGGTGGTTGTGCAATATCTGAAGATACTGAATACTCTGGTGCCACAAATAATACAAAAAAAATTCTGGAACTTTAATATAGGTAGTTGTTCTGGTTTCGGCTGCTGCCGGCAACAAAAGCGCCACGCGGTCGCCCCTCCCCCCACCGGGGTGCGGAGGAGAATGGAAAAGAAACAGGCAGAAAACCGGTGGGTCGGGATAAGGGCAGTTTAACAGAACAGCAAACAGAGGGAACAGGAACAACAACGATACAGATAAGGAGAAAACACGACACGAACCGCACGACCCAGACAGCCACTCTCCCTCCCGGACAGGACCGGCGCCCGCGCTGCCGAGCCGCGAGTGAGTTCCCGCCGCGCCGTCCCCCCACCGGAACCCACCGTGACGGCACATGGTATAGAATACCCGGCTCTGTTTGGCCAGGTTGGGGTTGGGCCAGTCCACCCGCTGTGCCCCTTCCTGGAGTCTGGTGAAAATTAACCCTGTCCTGGCCAAACCCAGGACAGTAGTCTTCTAGAATATACATATATACACATATGGAAAAAAATCACAATGGTTTTACTTTTGAAACAGTTCTACCAAGCAGCCACCTGCTCTGAGCTGGTCCCTTTCTGGGAACCAAAGCTCTTGGAAGCTGAGTCATTTGATCTGGGGAGCAATTTTAGCAGTCTGGGAATCATGACCTACTTCTTTCAGAGCAGAGTCTTCTGTTTGTACCTGGAGGGAGCCAACAGAGATGGCCAGAAATGGGGTCACCTCTGAAATTCAGGGTTGTGAATGGGGATGATACAGATAAGTGAATCCCTAAGTGGCTGAAGAGGAAGCAGTGCCCAGTACATTGAAATCTTTTGTCCATTGTATGCCTTGAGAGCAGCAGTATAGTGCTAAACTCTCTTCAAATTCCCAAAGCCACCAACTATCTAAGGGCTTGAAGAGTCTCTGAAAAGCTTTGCTGACTCATGTTCTGTTGTATTGGAAAGCAAACCTCAAAGCAAAGGAAGGATCACAGTCTTATGACTATGAGAATATACTGAGGTTATTTAAGCATTGAAGGCTGAGGTTCCACTCCCTCCAGAGAATATTATTATTTTTTGTGAAGTTTTGAAAAATCAGTCCACACCCCATCCAAAAGAGGGGCAACTAATGATGTTGGGTGAACTGGCTGATCTCAGGTGTGGAGTCCTATGTGCAGAATTGGCTCCCACTGGAGAAGGCTTCTGACTGCAGCAGTAAGCACAGTTCAAGGCATTCAGCAACTATCTAAAATTTTCGTTTTCATTACAAAATAAGAGCCATTGCATCTTTTGTATTCACTTGTCTCCCTGTATTTGCTCAGTCTGTTTCTCTGTTATATTTTAATGGCTGTGGTCATCACAGTGAAAGCCCTAAAGAATCTGAACAAGTGGGGAAGTAAGAGCACAGCTGTGTTGCACAGTCCTAATAAATATGTCTGCTTCTGGCAAAAGTGACTTTTTTTGCCTTGTCTGGGTATGGCTTTTAGGTCCTAACATAGTGAAGATACTAATTAGTGTTCATCAAAAAGTCAACAGACTCTTTTCAATTGGAAAGACTTTGATAAAGAGATGGTGTCAGCTGACAACCCTTTAACATTCAGACAGCAGGCTCTGAACTTTGAGCACCATTAATTCAAAACTGCTGAATTTGCTGCTCTAGACCAGCCTCATCGATTTACTAATCTTGTGAACTATTAGTGACGACTTCTGCCACAGCTCCCTGCGACTGATGTTTTCACTTGTAGATGGCAGTTAAAGATCACTGTTTAAGTGTCCTTAGTTGTTGTTTCTTAGACTTACAGTTGAAGTATTCAAATACATACTTAAGTTGATGCATGTGACTGCTCTCTTGGCTTCACTGAGATTACTTGTGCGTTAGGCATATGTTTAGGTAACTCACCAGATTAGAGTTTAACTATGTATGAAAAAAGTGTTCTCTGGTCAAGGAGAAACAGGAGCTGTGCAAAGCTGGAAGGTATTGCCGGTTGAAAGTGAAAGGACCCCTCTCATTAGAGGTCTCAAAAGCCTGGAGTTAGAAAATTAAGCTGAAGCATAATAGGAATATCAGCATAAGGTAGAACTTGTCAGTATGAAGTGAAATGCTGGCTAAAACAAACATCCTTACAAACCTGTGCAGCTGGATTGATTGGAGAGCTTGATTGCTCATCTTTTCCTGTCTAGACAGACCTAGTTGTTAAATTTCATTAGAAAAGTTAATACTTCTCATGTTTGAGGGCTGTCTTGGTGCTAGGGTGAGGTTTTGTGAATTACTGTCGGTATGATTGGAAATGGACTTTGGGAAAGTATTAGTAAAATGACCTTACCTTTTTCTGTAGCTTAGAGGAAGAAACACGCTCTTCTCCATGAGAATGCAAAAGAGAGGGAACCTCCTCCTGCCTCCTTTTCAGAGTTTGATTACAGTAAATGCACTTGGTGTATTTCAAGGGAAATCTTGTTCCATTTGCCTACAAACAAGAAATATTGCATCATATGAGGTCATGACATAAACCTGAACAAAAGCAAGGCTGTGAAAGGTAGTGGATGTCTGGAGAAAGAAAAGCAGATTAATTTGTACCTGGAAGACTTTTATAACTTTGGCAGAGCATAGCTTGTTTAAAACTATAAAGTCAGAAGGTGACTCATGTAACCTGGAACCCAGGCTTTACGTTGTATGATGATGGTGAAGTTGACCACTCACTCACTGCATCCATCTGTTACTCTGATTGCAGAGTGATTTCTCATTATTGATGCTGAGAAGAGGGGAGGAGGAACCACAGAGCTGGCTGTGTGCTGAGCAGTCTTTAAAGGGGGCGGGAGGAGGGGGCAGGGCAATTGTTGTTTGTCCGATCAATCACTTACATGTGGGTCGTCAGAGCTGAAGACCCTGAATTGAACCAGACCAATGTATTTTGATAGACTCCAACAGATTCAAGGGAAAAGAACAGAAGAAATACATACATTTGACTTTGTCAAAACTTTGAGTTTTGTTGGAGAAAGGGAGTTTTTATGTTTTTGTTGCCTAAAATTAATCTGGTCAAAATGATAAGAATTTTTCCATGGTATTTCATATTTCAGAATGGGTCAAACTGACAAACTGTTCAGCTTTTGTTCTTATTTTTTAACTTAATATCTATTAAACTGCTGGACAACATGTAAAGAATCCAAACCGACTGAAAATACTCAGGCTTTGTGCTCAGACTTTACACGTGAATAAAGAAGCATGATGGTATTTACTAAATTAATATTTTTAGGAAAAATATGGCAATAAGAAATATATCTCCTAATATTGCACTTACTAGGGTGAATTTCAGAGCTGTCAAAAAAAGGAGTAAGAGAATGGTCATGGCTATTTACTCGTAAACTAGCACAGATAATCAATATGAAACATGGTATTAGCTTAGTGCTGTCTATTGCTCTATTAATTAACTTCTGAATATATTAGGCTGGGACTTACCTTTTGCAACCCAGCCAATATTGAAGTCTGAGTTAGGGACACCTGAGTGTACTTCCCACTGTAACTGCTGTTGCTTTAAACAGGTAAGGTTGAGAACACAAGAAATTAGGTCTTTTTAGCAAAAGGGAAACCCCAGGCAAATCTGAGTTCCAGATTTGCAGTCTCCAACTTTTAAATTGGAAGAGAACAAGAGGTACAAAATACCTGCCGAGATCAATGCTGAAAGGGCATGCCTACAGCAGGGTTGAGCTAAACGAGAATCTCAGTCCAGTATGTAACTGGATGCTCTTTCTAAATAGTCTGTACTTCTTAAGTCTCCTGTGAAGATCGCTTGAGACATCATTATATGAGAAACCCAGCAGAGTACTAGAGATGATGCTGTGCCATACCAGAGTGCAAGCTGACTGCATTAATGGTCTGGTTCTGATCTCTCTTCACTGGCTACAAATTTTAGTAACTCCCTACTGACAGTTTTGGATACTTTAGCTCCAAATGTGTCTGATCCTGAAAGCAAGTCAGATCCTGAAAGTGACCTTGGAGAGAAGCTTTAACAGGTATTTGAGCTATCCTTTCATCTTTTATGAAGAGTGTTATGCTAAGTGCTCTTTGGCTGCTATTTCAGGGAGCTGGCACAAGCAAAGTGGTAAGGAGCTCATTTTAATACAGCTGGACTCATTAGCATTCCAGATGCTGAAAATGTGCACAGCTGGGTCACTGCCAAAGAGCAGGCCTCCTCATCTGTGGGTTTCTGCTGGCCTAAAAATAAAGTTCAAACTGACTTTATTAAAAATCTCTCTATATGTATACCTCTATAAACATATATATTTATACATATATAAACACACGTTATGGCCAAGCTGTTGTTTGCCCATTGCCTGCTTAAAGGATGAAGTCCTGCTCTGTCTTTGCTGGTAGTGCAGGAGCTATGTTCACATCCAGGTCTTGAAGTGACAAGTTAGGCTTGCCTAACAGCAGTGTTGAGATGCTCTGCTAGTTCTGAGCTTGAAGAAGGACTGTCACTTTAGAGTACCATATTGTCTTGGTTAATATGGCTCTGTCCCCTTTGTGACCAGGCTGGCATTTCATCATGCATATGCAAATCTAACTTATAGTGAGCGGGAATGTTTTGAAACCTACCACCTTCAGTTAAAGGTCTGATAGGTGATTGTATGAAAATAGCAACTCAGCTGGGGTAAGAAAAAGATCAAATGGTGTTAAGAACTACCAGGACAGGAAAAAGAATAAACCAAACTTGTGGCAATGTATAGATCCTCAGCATATCCTTCCCTTACGAACTGCGTTCAGTATTTGATGCTCAAAAAGAAAAGAAGAATGTATATAGAGAAAGATAAAAATAGATGAAGGGTGTGAAATGTCTTTTGTACAAGAAGTGACTGAAAATGATATTTGTGTGGAAGAGATGAACAAGAAAGAACTCTCTTTAACTTCGTGACCTGCAAGGAGAAGATCAGCGGGGAAGGCTTAGTCACTCATGTCTTAAAATCAGAGGCATCAAATTAAATTACTAGCTAGAGTCTTCAAAATGAGTGAGAGGAGGTACTTTGCCACACAACATACGAATCAGGTGTGGAAGTCATTGCCAAAAGTTGTTAAGCAACTACTGAAATCCAAAAAAGGCTTTAGAGAAATTACCATAAAGAAGATTTATTAGGGATTATTAAACACAAAGGTCTGTTTAAGCATGTGGACTCTGGCTCAAGAAGTCTGAGCTGCACATCGCCAAAATCGGAGAGAATAGTGGGAGGTGTTGCTAAATGCCTGTCCTCACATGCTGCTTTATATGGTTGGCTGCAGCAGTTGAAAGGAGGTTACTGAGCTTGGATGGCCTCGTAGTCTAAACCATGGTATGCAAGTCCTCCAAGACAGGTAAAAACTTCCTGATTCAGTAGGCTGAAATTGAAAGGCTGGCTGCAGTGTTGCACAAGTAACCTAAGAGACATTATATCCACTGAGCCACCATTTGGATTTCTACCCTCTTTCCTTTGAGCGGCTAGTATTCTGTGCTTCATTTTTTTCAAAGGCAGAGGGCTAAATTTCTAGAGATGCTTGGGCATTTTACTCCCATGTATTTTAAGGAGAAATCTGTGTCTTTATGGGTCTTTCCAAAAAAGAGGTCATCTATATTTAAACAGATCTATATGCCTAGTTCTTTTATGCCCTGTTTAATCAACAGGAAGGAGTACCTTTCTCTAACTACTTGCACTTGTAAAGGTCCCTTTCTTCACCAGGCTTTGCCCAGTCCTGGATTTGTAGATGTGAGTTTCTACTCAGGAACTTAAAAATGACTGGTCCATCTGTCTCAGCAAGTCACACAGTGGCACAAAGCACATGAGGGATGGGGGGGCAAAGCTTCATAAATCACAAATGGGGACAGGATTGATTTTAGGGGAAAGGGAAGAATGAGAAAAAGCTTTGTAAATTTAGTGCAGAAAAAGACTGTGGGAAGAACAGTGTCAGCTTATACAACCCTAGGAACAGGAGTGATGGCTGCAGAAGGTCAGCAAAGTGCTATCAAATCACAGCTATGCTGAAAGATGAATTATACACCCTTCTGAATGGTGACAGTTTACTGGGGTATACCGCACATTGCAGACCTTTCAAGGGTGTCTGAGATGGGAAATGTCCGTCTACCGTTTGTTTACCTATACACGGAAGCTCAATGAGTGTGTTTGCAAATGATCCCAGTTCCCAGTAAGATTATGTTGTTGGATATAACCACTATTTCCCCATCATAGTCTAGTTCAAAGTTGGTCTTGTGGGTTTATGGCTGTCTAGTTCCCTCTCAATTCTGGTACATGGGCTCATATTTAATTAAACACCCATCATTTAGGGAACTAAAAACAGTCTAAAAAAGTTTTGTTGACCAAAGTCTGAAAATATGAAGTGTTCTTTGGGGGGTTTTGGGTGTGGATCGTGAGGCGCATATTCGTAACATTTAGTATGTCATCTTCAAGCAATGTTTTTAAACCTCAAAACTCCAGGGAAGTTCTGTAGGCTTTAGCAAACAGATGTTAACAGTCAAGAAAGAATTATGATTCCTGCCCAAAACTATTCCCTCCTGCCTATCAAGATACCCTGACATTCAACACTTTCAAGATATGTCTCTTATGGAAGTGGGGACACAATATTTCTGCAGGTCTGTGAATCAATAGATTTAAAAGAGGTCTTGAGTCCTTCTTAATCATCAAGGCGGCATATAATTTTGGATGTCCTTATTAAAAGTGTGTGTATGTATTAGTGCACAATTTGTCCCTATCTAGTAGCTGCCTGAAGTTGTTTGACTCAGCTGCTGCTTGTAAGTTAACAGTCTTTTGAGTATGTCCACTAAGATCCTGCATATCTCGAATTCTGTAATCTGCTTTAGGGATCAATGGGAATTATTAGCTGTGAACCCAGGTCCCTGCTGTTATCAAAACTGGGGAAGGATTGGCCCCAGAGGTCTTGATGAGAGGAAACAGACAATAGTTGATGGGAAACATTTAGTTTCACCTCTGTGGAACTACATCAACTTTCTGGCATTTTCTATTTAAAGCTTAATGGTAAAGGTATGCAGATGTTCCTGAGCCACAGCATGAAACCATGGCTAACTGATTCAACAGGACTGGGAGCTTCTGCCATTTTACAGATGGTTTGACAAAAAAACATGGGGATGGCTGTGTAAACGCTTGAGAATGAGCTGACATTGTGCTGACGTACAGTGAGAAACCAAAGGACTGTCTCTACATTCCCACTGCAGAGGCACTACGTATTAACACAACTTCATTATCTTTGGCTTGTTGCAACTCCATGCTGTGTCTGTCCCACAGGAGAGCATAAAGGACATGATCCACTCATTCTTCAGAGCTCTCATGCTGTAAGATTTAATGGAGGCAACTGAAAACTTGCTCCAGCTTGCTTTCTTTGTAGTAGACCTCGGTGTGGTGTGGTTACTCTAAAAACCTGTAGACAGCTTGCCTATACAGCCAGCTCTGAGTCTGTGGCCTCTTGTTGCCTGTTGCCATCTAGGTTTGTGACCCTATTCCCATAGCTGAACAGGATGTGTGGTTTCACACAGCAGAAGAGCTGTGGTTCTGAATCCAAAAGTGGCTGGGCTTAATCCCTCCAGATGGCTTTGCAGTTTTGCTACTTCTTCCACCTTTCATGGGCTATGAAGAAAAGGGAAAGGAGGGAAGATGGCTCTGTAATTGGAGTCATAACACTTATTGACTGTGGTATGCTCTCCTGCTAGCTGACACATTACCTTCTGCTGTTCCGCTGCAGTTACAAGTGTATGACTTTCCATATCTCTTCTTCCACTCTGTGTTCCTGTCCCCAAAATCAACCTTCAGTGTGGCTTCCAGCCTGACAACTTCTTTCAACTGCCTGTTGAATGCTCATATTCTGCCCTTTAGGTCTAGAGAAACAGCAGCCGAAACCAAAAGGTGTCCTTTTGGTGCTTTTGTCAGTGGGAGGCAGAGAGTGCTCTTTGGTATCTTCTCTGCTCCTCACTAGATATATGAACCATTTTTTATTTTTCTGGGATTCCAGTTTCTAGTCTTAGTCTGAACTGGTGTACCATTTTCTTCTCATGTCTAATCAATGGATCCAGTGGTACATCTCCCCTTTCATCCTTCTGCTTGCTAATACTTGCGTGATTACTGTTTAAATGAAGGCGAGAGTCTCAACTTCAGTATTTGGGGAGTTCTGATTTTTGAACTTGTGGTAGGATTTATTAATAACTTCAAATGGATAAAAATTACTCTTTGAAATAGCTTTACTTAATGTAAATACTAAATTTAGGATCATGTTCTACCAATATTTACCTTAACAGACATGCCCACTCTTAGCATGAAGTTTGCCAGGCTTTGCCAGTAAGTATCTTCACATGAAGTTTACTGGACCTTAACAGACATGCCCACTCTTAGCATGAAGTTTGCCAGGCTTTGCCAGTAAATATCTCTAATGTACACTTATTTGTGCAGTGTACATATGACCCTTCCATTCATCTTCAAAAAAGCTTCCTGTCTGTATTTTATTGTCTCATTTTATAAAGTGATTCATCCTTTGTGGTGGTGAGGATATGGCATAGGGGATTCCCTAGGAAAATGTTGCACTTCAGTTTATTCTTGCCTAATAGAAATAGAAAATACTGTGCATGGATCAGCTCTTTGGAGACCAGCCCAAACTCTGTTGTGTGCTTGAAATGAAGTTCCCCCTGATTTGGGATATGTGGTGGAAATACTGCTTTGAGAGGTGTTAATAAAACTTTAGAGGATTATGGTGTCTTAATTATGTTTGTGTAATCACCACTAGTTTAGGAGGAAGCTGACAGGAAGGCAGTGATGAACCTCATCTAGAGAACTGTAGATAGCATAGGCCGAATAACTGGTTCTCTGATTGATATGAAGGAAAAGAGATGTTCTAAGAGCAACGTTAATGGTAATGTTTTTTGCTTAACTCAAAATCCATGAAGTCTTTGGAGAGGCTCATTTTTACACTTCACCAGGCATAGGATATGCTCACAGGGCCTAAGAAAATGCATGACATGGACACGGTGCTTTGACTGAACATGAACCCAGACGTGTGCTGGCAGATTTTCTGATTTAAGGTGAAATCCCTTGCAAATGGCTGTCAACCTAGAACTGCAATGTCTCAGTTCAGGAAAGTATGACATGATTGTGATTATAACCTTCTGCTGTCTGAGCTACTTAAAAATTAATGACATGCTGAAGAAAGGTAAAATTTGCAGATTTATGTATTTATTGCCTTGTTTAGTGCCTGGATGTAAAGATATGTTACATTATTGCAAGCCCAAGAAAGGCACTCACTGGAATGTTTTTGAAAGCTTCCAGAAACAGAATAAGGCTGACGAGCTTGGATTTAAAAGTGCAAAATTCCAAGCACAGAAGCTCACAAGTTTTGTTAGAGGCAGAGAAAGCTTACATTTATAGCTGTTTCAGGCCTGATCCAACTCTTGCTGATGTCAATGGGAAGCCCTTTGCTCAAGTTCTTCATCAGCAAGGTTCTGAGCCCTGAGAGAAACACAATTTATGGAGAAAGCTGTGAATGGGCAGTTTACGCCTTTCACCCTGTTTAGCAGAAAGAACTGAAGAAGATTAGTCTGCAGCACTTTCACTTCTCACCATGAGAAGATGCAACAGTGCTAGTAATGTGTGCTCAGATGTTGTCATTTGCATTTCCAGGATTTTGAAAGGGTAAGCAGTGACTCCTCAGGTAGTGGACTTGGAAAATACAGTGTCTAGCATGGTATGTTGGGAAAGGCATAGTGGGTTTTTTTCAGGAGACGGGGTAAAGTATGACAGCATCACCACCGGGGCACTGGAGACAGGCCAGATATACATACTTGGTTAGGGAAGAAAAAAAACCATCTGTCTAGAAAAGGATATAAACATCAAGTTTTAACTTTCTGTCTTAGCCTCTCCTGCAACAGAAAGGAAGCCTTGTATATTGAGCTGTTCTGCCACTCCATTAAAAGCTACTGTAATTCAGACTGTGTTGAAAAGGAGCAATTTAGGGATAGTTTTTTTCTTTTACTGTATTTTTCCAAAAGATGACTTTTTCACATAGGTCCCTTTTCACTCAAGGGAGGAATCATTTGGAAGGAAATAAACCTCTACTGATGGCTACTCAGAATAGAAAAGCAGCCAATGAGCATGGGTGATCTAATATAAATGCATGCCATGGATGATGCACTGAAAAATCTCAGTTGTTTTTGTTATGCTATTAAGAAGTTTAACTTTAGGCTTCCAAGATCCACAGGCACATTAACTTTTTTGGGGTGTGTGCATTGCAGTGAAACTTTGACTGGAGTATCAATTCAAAGAGTGAAGTATACTCCAGTAGCATATCATGATAATGGCACAATCAGTCTGTAATGCATGGGCTGGAAACCGACTGAATGCAAAAGGAGCCTTGCACCCCTTCAGCAGTGCAGGATTCGGCCTCAGAGTGGCTGCTGGCCCAAGGGTCTGCTGGCGTTGTAAACCATGATAACTCCTGCCTGAAGAATGGCTGAAACAGTCTGAAATAATTTACTGCTACACAGTCATGTCAGACCAGGAATGGACTTACATGCATTGACTGAGGACCTGATCCATTCAGTTCATATTGCGTCATGGTTATTATTTATCCTCAGCCTGGTAGCTGAGGACAGTGAATCTTCCAGTTTGAATTAGATTGGGTGCAAGCAAGCTTCACAGAGGACCCCTTTCTGCTGTGACTGATCCTCCATCTTGTGCCTCCCACTTCTTCTCCGTTCCATCATCTTTGCCTCGGGCCCTTTTCTCATATCTTGTTAAAGCTGTTGAATACAAGACCATTTCTGTTCAATCCTCAACTGCAGTCAGGAGTTGGATGGCAGATCACAAACAGTTTCACCCCTAAGACTTATTATGGACTTCTACAACAACACTTTTTCCATTCTGTTGCACATGCAAAATAGGTAAATATCAGCTAGCTGAAGCCCGTTACAAATCTGATTGAACCATTAATAAGAGAAAAGTGCTTCCCAGTGTAATATTACAGATTTGACTTAAAGGAGTGAAAGATAAGCAATTCAACTGTCTTGTTCTTACTGTTGGACTTAAGTCTGCAGGGACTGAAGAACACTGGATGTTATTATTTTGGGGGTTAAGTGCTATGAAACAGAAAATGAACCTGAAAAAATACAGCTGAGGCTTGACTTCTGATGACCAAACTACAATCTGAGGAGCTGGCAGAGGAAGATTTGGGAAAGGTGTACCAGGCTGCCTGTGCAGTGCTGAGATATTAGTAGGGAAGAGAAGCGTTTGCTGGGAACACAAACACGCAGATCCTGATCCAAAGCCACTAAAGGCAATGCACAGGCTCCTGCTGATTCTGTCTGTGTCTTCCTGTTGGACCAGACTGTTTTCTCCACCTTCTGCTCTAAGGCTGGGGCTGGAGTCCATTTTTTCAGTTGAGTCATCCAGTGTCTCAGAATAGGAGCCTAACGTTAATGCATCTGGAACAGCAAGAGCCTGGCCAAGTGCCTATTCTGATTTGGTGAAATATTCTTGGCAACTATCAAGCATTTTTAAACCAGTGCTTCATTAAATACAGTTTTATATACCCAAAGCATGCCAGTGTCACTTTATATGCAAACAGTTTTATGGAGACTTATGTGAGGACTTCTATTCGTGATAATAGCAGGAGCTGCACTGCCACAGTCAGGCCAGGGTAGTGGTCCGCGGGGGATGAGAACTGGCACGTGCTGTATCAGGAAATGTTAAGCACAAGTGCCTCTTATTTCTGTCATCTTTCATCCACCCCATCTATGTCAGCCTAGATCTTGCTACAAAATCTCAGTCGTATGGACTCCCACTGACTTCTGCAGGGCCTTCTGGCGTGGAGTGGCTTCTCCAAACCAAGTACAATGAAGTGCTGAGGCCTTTCAGGGTACGAGCTGCTCTGTTCTGTGCAAGTCCTAGCTGGTGTTTTATGTGTGATTGCAGAGCAAGTGATGGTAATGCTGTTTATTGCTGCTTCTACCTTTATGGGAGGGGATAAATGCCAGCTTCTTAGAAAATTAATTTTAATCGGCTAAAATCACTTTCCAGACTGTCTTAAGATGATACTGGTAGTAAAGACAGAAGTAGTAAACTTTGTTTTCCAAATGTTTGGAAATATTGTATGGTTGGGGTCAGGGCTTCCCTTTGCATAGTACTGTCAGACTTGCTGGATTTGGCCTTCTAGGGTCTCATATTTTGCTGTTTAGCGTTCGCATGGCTTACGTGTGCCTTTCCATCTCCACAAACTTCAGGGGCTTGATATAGTCTCCTTTACAAATCCTTCCTGTGAAGGAGGAGAAACCACACAGCAACACCAGGCAAGAACCAACCTGACAGCTATTGCCTGCAGTGAGGAGTCAGTGTGTGGATGGAGTGGTGTTAGTAGCACGAGAACAATCCCAGAGGAGGGGAGGGTGACAGGCATGTTCTTCTGCACCCCTCGTACCAGCTCTTATGTTCTAGGAGAAAAGAGCAGGAGCCATTGAAATCAGCAGTTCTTGGCCTCCCAAAGGAAAGCAAACTTATATGCAGCCAGGATCCTCCTTGACCCTGGATCAGCTTCTGCATGTGTTGAACCTTCCCAGTGGGTGAACAAGCTGCAATTCTTCTGCGTTCTCAGATGGGATGGAGGAATTGACATGTGTCTGGCTGGTCTGGACACTCTCCTCCTATAGTGGAAGTAGCTCTGGATCTTACAGGTGGGAATAAAGTGCATTTGAGAGGTTTTCACACATTCATGTTAATGCATAAATGTATTGCCGTTCTGGAAAGAGATCACTAGCTCTGTATTTGCCCAGGCCCTTCCCTAAATGGGGATATGTTCTCCAATTCCAGCAGAAGTGACCTCTTCAGGGACCATATGTTCTTCATGTGCCTTATCCTATGTGTAAATATGGAACCCATTTACTGAGTGCAGGTCATGGCTGAATGAATCTGGAATGGGGTCTACCGTGGGGTGCTCGAGCTGCGGACCTGGCAAGCACACCGGCAACGTGTGAACTCAAGAGTTTGGGTTAGGAAATGTGTCTATCCCAAACTGGCTCAGGGCTTCTCAGGTCCTCTAATTGTCAGTGGCTGGGGCTGCTGTAGGAAGGGACATATGGGGAAAGGAAAGGTGCAGTAAAGCATCAGGATGGCACCTGGAAAATGTAGGCAGAAGACCTACAGCCATTTTATTATACCTACCTTGTCTGTGCTGAGGTGGTTCTGTGTCAGTCCTTCATGCCTTCTGAGAGGTGCTATGTGTCTGCAGTGGTGACTTGCAAGCCCTTCAAAAGAAGCTGTTTCACTTCTGTCACATGTATTTTTGTAGTGTGCTGGAGGTAGTGTCGCTGACTAAAAGTGCACATTTAAAATATTATTTTATCTTTTTCCTTTTGGGCTGAATGCAATGTTTTGTTTGACCTCAGGTGGGGGCTGGATGAATCCTATTTTCTGGTGGACTCAAAATTTTAAAATCTTTATGGATATTGCTAAAACAAAATACCATGTGTTCAAGTTCAGCCAGGGAACCAAAATGTAATTATTTGCACAGCTGTAATAGTACTTCAGAGGAGACATAACTCCTCCTCCTGGAGCCCCAGGTGCATGGAGAGGGCACTCCAGCCACTGCTGTGAGCTCTGCATCCCTCCTCTCTTCACCAATGGAAATGCAGGACCACTGCATTATGAATTTGTTGACTGCTATAGCTTCCTGACTAACATTTTACAGTAGGAAACTGAAGGTATGTCTATTCTATTTCGTCAGTGAATGCAGCTCCTCCTTTGCTATGGGCTGCTGTGCTGTGTTAACGTGGTGCTGACCTTGTTCTTACAACTCCATCAACACAATCTTCTTCCCTGTTAAAAATCTAACTGGTCTCAAGATGCAGCCCAACAAGGCTGTGTGGAGCTGAGGGCAAGGGTGAGGCTGTGCTTAAGTGTGCACACCTGCATGGACTCCAAAACCTCTGCCTACAAACCCCTGCTTATAAATAAATAGGAGCAGCTTTCATCCCATAAGCAGTGGTCCAAAAAATTGTGTGAAAATCAACGGGCTTTTTAAAACAAAATTTTCCACAAAAAGATACCTCTGTGAAAGTATTTTTTTATGAAAACAATTTTTTTAAAGTTATAATATTTCCAGCGAAATTGTTTATCAAAACATTTTTGTTTTCTGCTAGTTAGAATGACAGAATGTAGTCTTGATATTTGCATTAAAAACTTGGGGAACCTTCTTAAAACCTTGGGAAGGTGTGAAAAAAATGACATCTGCTTTAAGTGCTTTCAGAACAAAAATAATCTAAAATTCTTTTTATTTTTATATCAGCAAAATATATTTATATGATTTAACTAGCTTATTCCTTTGGCTTCCTCATACCTCCAGTTTGAGCTATTGTCCCAAGGAATCTAGGCACTAAGCTGTCTTGGTAGAGCACTGCTCATGTGGCAAGGCGGAAGTTTCTTTGATTCTGTCTGGAGATGATCATTATTTTTCTTAAGAGTTTCAGGTGCAGGCTGTATTTTAGTGCTGGTGCTTCCAGATTTGATTGATATGCGAGTGCAAAAATGTGCTTTTTTTAGACATTTTTCTTCTTTGCAGTTCTGTTGTAGTCCATTCTGCCTGAAGTGCTGTGATGGATGGCACCTGTTTTCTCCGGAGTTTGTGTACAAGGACTGTTTCTCGTTACGTTCCTTTCAGATGGAAGTGAGAAACAAGGGGGCTGGGAAAAATAAGAAAAAGGGGATGGAGGCTGAAGGTCCGGATAATCTGGCAAAAAGGTCTAGAAAAAAAAATTGTTTGATACCATTGGAGAGTTTGGCCTGTTCAGTTTATGTCTGCAACTGCATTTTAGCGGAGACGGGGGAATTGCTGAAAGGATTTCAAAGGGTGCAGCACAGCGAGGCAGCTCTGTGGTGTCCAGGAACATGGAAGAGAAAGTTGACCAAGTTAAACCCAGTGCATTTTTTTTTCTTTAATATTGAGTTCTAGATCTGATTTTAATGGGTATTTATTCCCAGCTTGCTTTATAGAGTGGTTATTTAAAAAACAGCCTCTTAAAGAAATTATTAAAAATTGTTTCATTGGCAGGGGAACATTTTTACAAACAAGGTATGTAATTACGTTTTTAACTAGCAAGGGACCTGACGTTTCCTTTGGTCACTGACACAGTGTTGCCTCTTTTTAATGACTGAGTGCAGAGACTTTTTTTTTTTTTAAATTAACGCTTTTGGGAGATTCCAGTTTTAGCAAAATTTTGTTAAAGTGGGCTGGAGACTTCTGGGGCACTTACTTCTCCAGGAATCCTGTTTGAACAATTCTGTGGTCTGGGCAGATGTCTAGCTGGATGTATTGATACTTTACTGGAATGATCCAGGAAAGTTTTGTTGCTGAGTTTTATCTTAATTGGCAAATCCTGCTTAGCAGTGGTCTGAGATCTGCCCAGCCTGAGCTTTTAGCATTGCTTGGGACCGTAAATCTGGGGCGAGAGTGAAAGGTGCTCTTGTGTTGCAGCCTTATTGCTATCTTGTTTCTCTCTGTGATCAAAGACCCTGCAATAACTTGAGCTGGTGTTAATTCCTTTGAGAAACCCAACGTTGCTGTGCCCCTGGGACATAAGAGTTAGTTGAGTAACCAACCTGACATGTCCTGGCTACCAGTGTCTATACTGTCTTTCTGCTTTAGTTCCCTGAAAGGCTGAGACGAATCCCCAACAAGGAGCTGAGGCTCCAGTTTTTGAGTTAGGTATCCATAGGTTTTCCTTCAAGGAGACAAACATTTGCCCGCAAATTATAACTTACAAGCTGCGTTTACCCCCAGGTTATCTTCTCTGCTAGAATCCAGTTTTCTTTATATGCCTATATTTGTGTTGCTGCATTCTTAATCTTGATAGCAAATACCAAATCGTATGCTGGTTTGTGACAGGATGTGGCCTCAAGGAAGACCAAGGAGGAGGTCTGCCTGCCAAATAAAATCCCTGTAAGGCTGTCTGGCGTTGGTTAGACAAACGGAAAGCTGAGACATCTGCTATGCTGTTGAACACTGCTGCCTTCGCTACCTCCTACTGCCACCCACGTTCTCCTCATGTGTGTCCCCGTCCACCTGCCCTGTCCTGACGTGTGCTTTGTACGTCTAGACAGGAGTCTGTGCATCTGCCTGACGGCTCAATCAAATTCATTCTTCTGGATTGTCTGGACACCCTGGAAATTCTTGCTCTGGGACACAAACATTTGTGGCTTACCTAGAGCTGTGTCGTAGTCTTAAACCACAAATATTTTGTGTCCTGGAATTAGACTTGCATTTACAAGTGTGTTGGTTAAAACAGCAGTAGAGATCTAACCCAGGGACCCCTGTGCTATACAGGCTGCAAGGACGAAAGATCCCCTTTTCTGACACATCTGCCCAGATGGTGTTTCTACACTGGTTGCTTCTGCAATATATACAATTCCCATTACTTATAACTGTTAATTAAATGGTAGGCTGAGTGCCCTGAGCACTGGTTTCTGAGACAAAGAGGTAATAGACTCTGTGTTTATGGCCCTTTGCAACATGTGTTCAGTTTTGAGCAACTCATCAACAGCGTGATACTGGCAAATTAAAGGGATTTTAGGGAAAAGTGCATCTAGAAGGCTGGCACAGAGGCATTATCACAGGGAAGGCTTAAACACTAATTACGACTAACTTAACTGAGCAACACGAAAGAGTCTGTCTGCCAGTTATTCCTCAGTTTAAAATGATGGAATTGCCCCAGAAGGGACTGAAAGTACCTGAATCCAGAAAAGGATCCCCACATCCACAGTCAGCTGCTGCCTGATCCGAGAGGCAGATCCACTGGTCCTTTCCTCAGTAGAAATAGCAGCCCAAAGCATCCCCTGTGTCCCCTCTCTTTACCTGCTTGTTTCTGACCCAGTGCCAGGCATGCCTGTTTGGTAAATCAGCATGGTAAGTTGGGTCAGTGAAATGTTCCAGGTCGTAAAACCAGCCTAGAAGAGAAGTCTAACCTGATCTGTTCACTAGTGCTGTAACCTGGGCAGCCCTGAGATCAAATGGGCGGTCAAAGTGGAGGGGATGATTGATGAGAGACGAAGGTGAGAGCTCTTTAAGCTGGCATAGCTGCTGAGACTTACATGGGCTGACTTTGCCAGCCACCTAAAATCCTGCTTGTAGTTAGGTATACCTGTGGTCTGGACAGAGCCAGACATTTCAGTTCTTACTTAATCCTCATCCATTAATTAGCTATCCTCCAGTTTGTCTTACAGGGTTCAAATTAGTGCACCTCGTCAGACCAGACAGAGGCAGGCTGAGTGCCTAGCACAGGTCAGGGCAACAGTGGCATTTGCCCCTACCCAATAAATTATGGTTATAGCACACCCAGGATAAGCTATCCTGAGCTTCGGGTCTTCCCAAGGTGAGTCAAACCCAGCACATCATCTCCCTCCTTCCCCAACAGTTATTTTAGCTGCTAGCTTGTAAAATCTTGATGGTGGGATAGAGTAGTCCATTTAAAAATGTCAAATTATTTGCAGGCTTAGGGTTCTGTGCCCAAACTCTCTGTTTCCAGGTCATTGCCTGAAACACTAAGCCACAGTTCTGCTAATTCTCAGTTTGCGTTTCCTGGCCTAATGCCTACGGTGTGCTGCGAAATAGAGATGAGCACCTCCTTCACAATAGCCTAGGTGCTAGGGCAGTCTCCTGCAAAGCAAGATCTGTAGGTTTAGGTACCTCCAGCAACGAGTTGAACCCCTCTGCAATTGCTACCAAATGCTGAGCAGTTGCATGAAGCAGAGGATCATACAGTTACTCCTTCAGCCTTTAAAAGATAAACTCCCAGGAAAGCTGGGAATCACAAGTGGAAGGAATTGCTGGCAATTTAAGGTTAGGTGCCAAAGTTGTGAGAAGACAGGATTTAGGAACTACTCTGGTGCAGTTCCTAATGCAGAGCAATTCCTGCTCTATGGCCGTAAACCTGCCCATACACTTCACAGTTCGTCTAACTCGGATGCTTGCGTTTCAGTAGGTGAGAGAGCACACCAGCTCTGAACTCCAGGTTAGTGAGGTGTGATTATATTCTTAAATATACACTATTAATTATAGGAAATTCCAGCCTTTAACTATGCTCACAGCCACTGGCCTGTGTGTGTGATTGATCTCCCTGCTCTGGAATGGTCTTTTTGTCCCTGAAGCGTTTCTACAACTTCTTGAAATTTGCTGTTGAAAACCACTTTATGAGAATCATGCCTGACTTGTAGCAAACAGTGGTGGCCTTACTTATCGCCTGGGAGGAAGAACAAGCAGGAACCCAAGGGCTTTGGCATGAAAGGCATATAAAGGATACTAATGACTTCATGCATCCAGCATCAATCCTTAACTCCAGTGGCAAATCAGAGCAGCCGATGGGTGGAAAGAATAAGAGCTCGTTCCAAGTCATGTGTGACATCTTTGCTAGTGAGTGGGGGGCCCAGGAAGCCTGTGGACACGCTAATCAGTACCTTCTTACTATAAGCACAGCTATGAGTGGGTCTAAGGCTGTTCTCAGGGCTAAATTACCCTTAATTGTGTCTTGCTGGATCTGACCTTCTAGCCAAATAGCTGGATGTCATCTAACATGGCTATTTTGCTTTTAACAGATAGGACACCTTTCTGTAGCTGAGCCATTCATTCTCTAATGCCTGCTGCTTTTTCCTTGTCTCAGGTTTGCTGTAGTGACCCACGGTCTGCTTGCATCAGTCCGTCTGTGCAGCAGCGTCTCTGCCAGCCAGTCCCAGTAGGGACAATTCTGAACTGTCTTTTCATTTTAATCAACGTATCTGTCACTGTTAGTGTTATATACAGCGTTCAAAATACCCAAGCTATCAGACCAGTCTTTTTCAAGTTTTATCTTGAATAAGCACACAAAAATGCCGGTTTGCTTTGCAGTTTCATAAACAGGCAAGTGGATTGTATAGCTTTGTTTGGGTCCTGTTGGCTGTGAGGCTCTTTGAAGATGCTTTAAATAAACATCGCTTCCTGGTAGCTCATTATCTAGTCTAACAAGGAGATTTTATGATTTGGAGTTATAAAAAGGAAGGAATCAGCTTATGTAAATAGCAGTCAATGCATGAAGGACAAGTAATGATTTTAATATTCATGTTTGTCAGAAAATGAAGTTGGGACTTTGAAGAGTATCTTTGCAATGATCCCGTAAAATCTTTAGCATAAGCATAACCCTTGCGTGGAGCAGCGAGGACTACCTGTTTACTGAAAAGTTAAATTCTGCTTAAGTGTTTTGCTGGATTAGGACCAGTGTATGAATTTCTTGAAACCCTAACAGCCTTACTTCATAAATGTTTAGTAGAGGCTTTGCTATCTTAGACCTACTTACACATCCAGAATACCTTGAAATGAGGGCTGGAATAAGGCTTAAAGAAACCCAATAAATGGACAAAGGAGTGTATGGAGCCAAATTCCTGCTTGGCAAATTTCCTCCAGCAGTAGAGCATTTGGCAGACAATACTTAATAAAGCGCTTGCATCCACACTTAAAATTTTAGACCGTTAGCCTTCCCCGTCTCTCTCCCTCTGTATCGTTTTTCTTCAGATGCTATTGAAATTACACAGAGATGACCATTATAGCTCTCAAGATATTTGTGTTATTAAAAAGTCGAGGTGATGGGTAGTGCGTGTATCACCACTACTGAAGTTTTGGATGGGCTAATCCTTTGCTGTGCAAAGAAGATTTTGTATCTTAACTCAGTCCTTTGTAAAGGACAGCGAGGGACTGAGTTAAGGCAGGGAATCTTTTCCCCTTTTCACCTGGGGATGAAAAAAAAAAGAGCATTTGTGTTTTTTTTTAACAGAAACTAGAAAATTATGAGTAAAGACAATTGTTTTGAGGTGATGATTTTCACAGGAAGGATTTATTTTTTTTTCTTTAGAACTTAACAGTTGGAAAGGGGGATGCGTGAGATTGTGAGGGGCATCAGTGGTGCATACAGGAGATAACATGCAGTAATTTTTTGCCCCATCTTCTGCCGTGGGGTAAAGTGTAGCCAGAGCTGTGCCCTGAGATGTTGCATGGACAGGCATCCCCAAGCGAACAGCACCGGGTGCTCCACTTCTTATTCATTTGAGACCTGAGTTTTGTGGGGAAATCCCTTCAGCCAAAAGGCGAACAGTAACAACTCTACTTCACATGCTGAGAAGTTTAACTACTATCTGTAGAGTGCTTTGAATGCACTTTAAATTTTGTTTCTAGCTCTGCTGAGAGCCCAGGCAGCTGGAAGATGGCAGGAAAATGGTTAGCCGGTGGGAAGCCTACCTTGGGGTGAGGAGCCTCCCCAGCTCCACTCAAACAGTGGCAAAAAAGCCACCTACCCTGTCCTAAAAAATGAAACATTTCACAGATGCCTAGAAAAGAAATTGAACTGGGCTGCTTTATTTCATGTAGCTAAAAAGGGTTAGGAAGCTGTTTGTTTATTAGAAATTTTTTTGCCAGGGTATAGTTTGTTGACCAAACAATAACTGTGGTATAGGAGGCTGTTTCCAGGTTTAAGGCGAGGTTCTCACTCCCGAGATGGGAACACCCAGCAGGTCAGGGAGTGCTGAAGCACAAGCTCTCCGTGGGAAAGTCAGCCGAGAGCAGACTGTCAGGCTAATCAGCGATAACAATGAGGGTCAGAGAGTCCTGTTTCCCTTGGATGGAAAGAAAGTGCCTGCAGTGGGCTGGCTTAGAGGTAGGGTGGTGTGCTGAATGATGGGAGCCTGGATGGCTACCCAGCTAACGTACAGAACTGGCAATGACAGACAAATTTCAAGAGATGCTTTAAAACAAGAAAAAACTTTAGAGGATCCTGGCTCAGATGTAAGAGGGTGAGGGTAGTAGGCAAGTTCCCAAGCCTGACCACCTGAATCTGAACACTCTTTCTACAGTTAGCCACAAATAGATGTCAATTCCCTTGCTGCCTTGATGCAGCCCTTAGCCATTCAGGGCTGTTCGCAGACTTGAAAAAGGGATGTATCGACCATACAGTGTCTAAGGCAGGTATTTTCCTGGACAAATGCTTTCTGGTTACATGGTGTTGGAAAACTTATAGGCTTTCTGTGGTGTGTTGGTGCGCGTTCTTCCCCTCTTTGTTTGTTTTAAGCTTTGCGGTATTTGGGAGCTATGTCTTGATGTATACCTGTGCTGTGCCTAGCACACTGGGCCTGATCTTGGTAAGGGGTGAATCAAAAGCAAAAAAAAAAAAAAAGGAGACAGGGGGCAGGCAATTAAGCAATAACAAAGTAGGGCTCAAACATTTGGGTTTAAAGCATTACAGTTACTCGGAGCCAAACTTTGTCATTTGTCCCACTGAGAGCAAATAGATGCTGTACTATTCTTGCCAAGTATCTGACCCTCTTCTCCATCCCTCACTGTCATTCATTTGCATTTTGTTCCTTTTATCCTCTCATCTCTGAGTGGTAAGGAAGCTTTCTTTATTTCTCAGATGGGAGAAATACAAGGCAGTTAGATTTGCACAGGGTCGGATAAGGGGCCCTCCCTGAGCTAGGACTGAACCACCATTTGGTGTGTTATTTATCAAACGAGGTCCTGCACTTGTGCTCATTTTTTTAAATTCAATGGTTGCATCTGGCTTTTTTGAACTCAGAATCATCCGTGGGTGAGAAGAATGCCTCCCTGTGTCTCTAGCTTTAAATGAAAGGTAAAACACATTCCTCTTTCTGTATGCAACTTCTCCCTCTCCTTCCCCAGGCTGCAAAGTCACTTGCTCAGGCTGCCCACCTCTGCTCTCCCTCTCACCCACCCTAATGTGCCTAGCAAGGCCACTCCAGCTCGGTGTATCGCTCCTCATCTGCCCAGGTGTTTTCCCGCTGCCCGGACATGCTGTAGCCTGTGTCCAGCACCTGGACCGGCCTCCAAAGAGAGAGGCACTCTTAGACTGACCATCTCAGCTTTGCAGCTGCCCTGGTAGCAAAGGCAGTAACTGCTGTTTCTGACCACGGCAAGCTGTCCAAAAGAAATAACTTAAATGTCAAAGGCCCAGCAGAAATGTAAGGTTATACCCCAGCTGGGTGGCCGTGTGTGAGAATCACGCAGATGTGTACATCAGCCGAGTGGCTCATCTCACTGCGGTGCAGGTGCTTGCTTTCTCTTCTTGCCCAGCAAACTGCCCTGGTTTAAGCCCAGCCACCCCTTTCACCATCCCTCCCTGGGCTGAGCACTTGGTTGCCCTTGAGCACTGCTTTGTGATGGGTGTGGATTTATTGGAAAACTAGCAAGCCAAACCTTCAGAGATGTTTTTCCATGGGCTGGGAGCTGTGCCCTACCTGCTCCACCCTGAAAGCATCTCGCAGCAGGCTCACTGCTGCGGGGCAGTGCTGCCAGGGGAAGATCGTAGCAAAGGAGAGGACATGAAGGGGGCCTGGGGTCTAACATTCTGGACAGCAAAGGACATGTCTGAGGTTGTGCAGCCACTTTTTCTTTAAAACCTATAAGAGAGGGGTCAGAAGTGCAAGGGGAGTCAGTTTTGGGAGTTGTTTTTCTGATTTACTTTTTTCATGAACTAAGAGACGTCCAGTTGCAGAAACTTTGTCTGTATTTCTCCTTTCTCTACTGAAAATCTGGAAGGGTAGGACTGGTGAAGATTTTGTCAACAGAGCAACCATGTAAATAAAGCTGATGAATCAAGAGAGGAGTATGCTTTGAGCCATGCCGTTCGTGCTGTAGGCAGACACATGCTACCTTAGGAAGGCTGTGATATGAATCCCACCTGGGAGGTCTCCAGCACCAGGAAAGGGGGATCCCTTTAGCTGAGGAGACCAACATTCCCTCTTCTTTGCGCTGCTCTCAGTTAGAGACACTACAGGACCTGGTAATTTGGTCTTTTGCTGATTTATTAACAGAGAGTCTAGGAGAGAGGAGAGGGTATTTGCATTCCTAGATTGACCCTGCCAAGGGCAGAGAGCCTTCTAAACAGGTGCCCAAATCTTGCTGTGAGCCCTCTAGCACTGCTTGCTGTAACCCACCTGGTCACTTTGATAGATACTGGTGCTTTCTGGCACAAAACCTTGCAATGGAGGGCTGCTTTTAGGAGGGGAAAAGCGAAGCATCACATTCGCTTGATGAAACACAAGTAAGAAATTCAACCAGCCAAAGTTTTCGTTACCCTCCATCCCAAAATGTGTATGCTTCATCCCACGTTTTTCGTTTGAGGGCTGTTTTCATATTCCTTTGCATAGGGACAAATCTTGTTGCTTTATCGACTGCAGGCCTGACAGACAGAAACTTGTTCTCCCTTTCCCC
>Ga0065711_1006805_pt1 | contig 30707 bp, 22 predicted proteins | sample Hoacrofraction12_FD_59098 | JGI IMG/M metagenome (GOLD analysis project Ga0065711, IMG submission 59098) | Hoatzin crop microbial communities from Cojedes, Venezuela - Epithelial fraction 12 v2 (version 2) | ecosystem: Host-associated > Birds > Digestive system > Esophagus > Crop | place... | reverse complement strand
CACAGAAGTGATGTAAGCCCGGGCAGATGCCTCCTCTCAGACCAATGCTGTGACCTGCGGATGCACTGTCCTACAGGCATGAGTCAGGCTTCTTCGGACCCTTGACAACAGGCAGATGCTCCTGGGGATGTTCAAAAGGACTGCAGACCAGGTCAGCCAGGTCCACAAAATGATTGTTTTTAAAAGTGCACAGAAACTAAATATATAAAGAATGCAAAGTTTGCAACATAAAAGTTTGAAATAACCAAAGAACTGTTTGGGTTTGTGTTTCGTATGCCAGAGGAGCAATGGCTTCAAAATCCAGAAGTCAAAATGACTTGTTGAGAGTTAGACCTAACAGGCGAAATTTTAAGGGGATGAGCAGTTTGCTGGTCAGTCCTCTGGAGATCTGTGGTTTGGTGTCAGCAAGGTGGGGATAGATGATGGGGTGAGTTTCTGTATCAGCTGTGAATTCAGGCTGTCCTGGGAGATGGCCTGACAGATCAGACCTGAAACATGCTCCCATGTCATCATCACTGGGTAAAAAGTGAGACTTGCCTTGATCTCCTTCCCTTGTCTCCTTCCCATTCTTCCTCTTCTTTACTCTCTGATATTATTTTTGACCTTGTGCTTAAGAAGAGTCTAGGTGGGTGGGCCAAGTCTGCATCTTCTACAGCACTGTTACAAGGTGGTGACAAAAAAATCATGCTTAAAATGTCTGTGATTGCCTGATAGGGCTTGGCAGGCTCAGAGCTGTTGATAGCGATGGGTCTGTGTGCTGGTGCTGCCTTTCAGGGGCTGAGAATCAACCAGCCAGCCTCAGTACGAGAAACAAACCACGCTTTCTGTCTTTGCTCCTCACACAAACATTTTCCGTATTTGCTAATTATTCTCCATACTTCCAGGGCTGGATAGTGGCAGCAGCTGCAAGTCCTCAGCTCTTCAGATTAACCCATTCCTGCTTTCTGTGTAACTTTTCTTTTCCTGTTTTATTTAGTTTTCCTTCAGAAAACTAGCTCAGTTTTTCCACCTTCTTCTGTAAAACCAGAAGATTAAGAATAAGATTCAAAAGACATTTGATGCTATTTGGGGGTTGCAGACTGAGTAGTCTCTACTCAAAATACTGTTTTCTGGGCATAGCTTTCTATGAGTGAGTTTTAGTGGTTTTACCAGTACAAAGTGTTGTGTTTCTGCTTTATCTGCGTTTTCAGCAAGCACAATATGTTTGTATCATGACCAAGGTTCCCTGTTCCAGTAAATGAGCAGGGTTGGTTTATCTTCTCTCTAATTTGCACCTGTAATTTTTTGGGTTTGCTTTTTATTTCAGACTTCTGAAATCTGTAATCCTGGCCTCCTTCACGTCATAAGCCTTGCCAGACCATTGAATCTACATCTCCTTTTACAAGCACCTGGTATCTGCCTAGCTTGCTTCGATAGCTGGCAATGGTGAGCATGGTTATCTGCTCATTTGCTACACAAATCCAATCTCAGACGTCGCTTTCTGCTGGGTTTTACTCTTAGGTTGCCAAGCAATCTGGCTGCTAAGCTGCTGCTGCTCAGATTTTCAAACTGACATGAAACTGAGATAGTGAGCAGTGCTGGAGTGGAAACCTTTGTGTTGAAGAGGTGTTTGCAGCAATCCTTCCCCCAAATGATATCATTAAAGGGCATCAAATAAGCAGGAATTTGCACTGAAACTCTGCAAAACAAGAAAGAGTAAGTTTTTTCTGTTGCACCTCGAACTCATAAGAGCTGTGCAAGGGTGAAAGAGAGGTCCTGCTCTCTTTGGTCTCCTGTCATGGTCATTGTTGACTGTAGTCATGAACGTTTGTCCAGAGAAACAAATGCACTGATTAGGTGAACTCATGGCAGGGTGCACTGATTTGGAATTATTCTGTGCCTTATCAACTGAACACAGCAATGTGAAGGAAGAACCCTGAGCTCGTGATGCCAGGAGTTACAAGAGAACTTGCAGTAGGAAAGAAAACAGTCCAGGCAATCACACTATTAAATGCTTCTCCGGGAGTGTGTAAAACACCCAAGCAACTTGCAGAGGTGAGCGTGAAGTTGGCATGAGCAGAAGTAAATGAAAAAGGGTTGTGTCTTAAGGCATGGATTTAATTGGGTTGGTAAATGGTCCGAGGGAGAATGACGCTGCTGGAAGAGGACCTGAGTAGCTTTGCAGTGCGTCAGCAGAAAGCTGTCAGCGTTTTGGTACTTCTACTGCGTCATCTCTTGCTGACCTGGTTCTGACTTTTTCCGCATAGTAGCTCTCACTCAGTATTGCTAACTAGTCCCCATTACTCATGTGCCAAATCCAGCTAACGGCACATCACTACCAGGTAATAAAGGGTGGGACTTACTGTAATTTTAACTGTTAGAAGTTCCTTAGGCTGCTGCAGACAGTCTGCCAAAGCTTCTTCTATAACAAGTGGTAGGACATCGAGGGATTATCTAACGGACAAGGCAGGCAGCTCTATTTCAGTCTTTCTGGACTGATATTCTGTAACTCCTTGAAAACATCAAAGGATGAGCGTTTCTCCATGATTTTTTTGCCACTCTATTCCCATGCTTACTATTCTTGGGACAGCCAGCTGGGTGAACTTCAGGACCTGCAAGATACCATAAGGAGACCCAGCTGGAGACAAGGTAGGAAAAAACCCAAGTTAGGATCACATGTGCTGCTAGATACTGACATATGGGCAAAGTTATATCTAACTAAAGGTGTGGGCAGGAATTCACTGTTGTAATTGCAGATACTGTGATCACTCAGAGTTAATTAGTGTTTCCTTGGATGAGTGTATATCTGCTAGGTCAAGGCATGGGATGAAATCTGTGGCTGTGTTGTGAGGTTAGGCTAGAAGCTGACCCACCTGATATGGCCTGGAGCAGATTAGGGAGGGTTTAGGCTCACTGGCACAGCTGGAGGGAATAACGGTCCGAAGCAAAAGTTGGAATGATCCCATCTCCAGTTACCACAGCTGGATCTGGAGAAGGTGCTTTCACCTGTGAGGACCTTGCCTCTCATTAGGGACTTGCATCTCTGACTTTCACGTCTCTACAAATTCTGTATTTGCTTTGCATTTACCAAGGGCATTTTGCCAGTGCCTGAGCAGAATCACACCTCCCCAAGACGGCAGCAAACAAAACATCCGCGTCTTCATAAACCAGCCTGCCTTTTGAAATATGGAACATTTTCATCTGAGCACTTTTAACCCAAGCGTGCTTTAAATAAACCCACCTGCAGTGCTAGGCATCCACCTACGCAAGTCCCACCGGAACCGTCATAGAAGTGCTGTGTCAGTGTCTCTACGTTTGAAGCGTTAACTGCTGGCAATGAACACATTGGAAAGACACGCGCATGGAGAAAATTACGGTTGCAGCTAGCAGTATGTGGTGAATTGCTTCAGTTATCCACCCACCTCACGGATGCACTTTTCCTCGTGTACCCAGGCAGTGATCTTGCACCACAGAAAATGCATTGAAAAGGGTTGGAGAGAATTTCTAAATTGCGTTTGACCAAAGGTAAAACTTAGCAGTGGAATCGCACTTGCCATTTTAGGGGAGGGAGTTTCTTTCTCCCCAAAGAAGCATTAATGTTACAAGCCCTAACTTTTCTATGGGCTTTACACTCTCCTGCAGCAGAGCTAGATGTTATCAAGAGAATTTTTGGTTTTAGCATCATGCAGATCTCTTCTATGGTCATAACTGAATTGAATATTTTCTTGCCTTACCAAAAGGCTTCTTTAGAAAGAAAGGTGAACACCAAAGAGTTTTTGACTATTTTTTTATTGCACAAAGATAAATAAACAGATTCATTATTACTAACTTTTCCATCAGCATAAATAGAATTACATAAATAGACATTTCAAAGTGTAAACTAAAGATGTGTGAACAGTTCCCATTACTTTTTCATCCTGGCACATGAAGGTATCTGGATTCTGAATTCACAGACTTCAAGATTTTGGGAGAAAATATTTTTTTTTTAAAACTGAGACTTCTTAATTTTTAACACATTCTCATAGATTCTAGCTAATCATTATGGCTTGACTCAGTTTTGCGGATACTGAATCAGACCGTTTCATTTCAATGCTGTTAGGCAAGGAAGCTCTCCTCCATGGCTCCCTGCTCTTACATTATTTGTTCCCTTTAAGCCTGGTGTTGGATCAAGGGGGTGACACATGTGCAGCCCACAGTGATTATTTTCTTCTCCAGCCGGTATGATTGGTGGCAGCCCTTCTGCTCCCTCCGCAGGACGAGGATCTCCTGTTTGATGGGGACGGAGTTGACGCTGTGGTCCAGCTGCCCGTCCAAATTCACACACCTGGAGTGGCGGCACTTGGCATCAGCAATCACCTGGGGGAAACGGTCGTGGTCCTCATCGATCCTGTAAGTTGATATGAAAGAATAGAGAAGTTATTCAAATGGAAATGCTGCTGCATCTCTAGAATCATGACAGTCTGGATCTCTATAGGCTGGAAAATGGGGAGCTTGTACCTCCTGGGAGATGGCCTATGAAAGGGCAGTAGATCCTGCACTACTCTAAGTCTTTAAGTGCAAGTGTAAATAAGTAAATACTGCAGGTTTTAAAGTGTAAGGCAAGCATGCCAGGACTGCATGCAACTGCCTTTCTAAAGGACTTCCTTCAAATAGGCATGAAATGTTCTTAGGGCCTGATGCTGGTGTTATTAAACCACCACTGAATTTGGTGCAATGTTAGCCTTCCGAGGTCTTTTTGGTGAGCTCTTTGGCAAAGAACACTTTTGAAGATAAAGCTTGCCCCAGTATACAGATAAATTAATTAAATTACAAAAGTAATTTGCTTTGCCATCTGTATGTTAGCCTAGACCATGGTTTTGTTCTGTGCTCCTTTCTGCACTGGTTGTGTTTCAAAGAGGATCATGTGGACTGTGGATACCTTCATATTTCTGAAATCTCCCAGCAGTGAAAAGCTGATAGTAAAGAGGTGAGCATGGCCTCAACATTATTCTTGCCTGTTGCAGCCAGCGTATTTCTAGACCACAGGGACAGAGATCCTACCTATAATCCCATGGAGCCAGAGAGCGGCTGCTGACATCAAGAGTCGTTTTGGTGTCCTGGTTCATGTTGCTGATGCTTAGGTTGACTCTCACAGTTTGAGGGAATTTTGAGTCTTTTTGGGTCGGGCATCCAGCATATGCTCGCTTGAAGAGGCCCTCCGGCTTGAGTCCAGGCTGTATCACCTTCCCGTAGGCAGAACTGCTGGCTGACAGCACGGCCAGCAGCATGAACAGCAGTGATCTGAACTGAAGAGAATTGGTGCACTTAGGACACAAGGCAGGTACAGCTGCTGTAACGCAGCACACCTAACGACTTTTCCGTGGGGCTGGGGAATTCATCCACAGTCAGCCTAGATGATAGTTACAGCCTATACTGTAGGTTGGAGTAATTATGGAAAAACGTGTCATATATCACATCCGCTCTTGCCTCCATTCACTAGTTCTTAGAGTGCTGACAGGTATGGTACACAGTTATAATATGGTGAACAAAAATTAAATTACAGAACAGAATATAATACAGGAGATAGCAGAAAGGATACAACAACAAAAAGACACTGTAAGGTTGAGTTTTCAATGTATTTCTTGACTCAGAGCATGTGGCAGCAGCCCTGTTCGCTAACCTACCCAAACAGTCTCGTTGCTGCCCCATGCTGGTGCTTTTCCGCAGTCTCCCGTTTGAGTTATTTTCAATTATTATTGGTTTAAACAAGCGTTTTAAAGGTGGGTGCATATCCCCACTCCTGGCAATCATCTATTAGTATTTAAATATGTCTCTGTCAAATTGGGGAAAAGAAAACCCAAAAAGCAAGTTCTTACCGGAGAAACACAAAGGATCGGAGACATCTTCCTTCCTTCTCTTGGTGCGGCTGATGCTTGTGCTGCGCTCTGTCGAACTCAAGGTGTCTGGGCACATTTGCTGCTGGACTTTTTATAAGGGCTTCTGTGCTGTCCTAGTTAATGTGGAGGAGGTGGTTTTTTCCCAACCTTCACTGTGGTTTCTGACCATAACTTAATTTAAAAAGTGTATGTATATATATTCCATTAACGCAGGTGGAAGACAGGATATGGGCTCACCCTTTCTTAGATCTGTAGATGATGTCATTACTTTAGCCATGTCACTCAAGTAGCAACAAAACACAACGATGATATTAGAAAACCACCAAAAAATTGGCACGCAATGCAGTAAGCGGGCACGCAATTTTGCATTAGGATCAGAGTCATCATCTAGTCAAATAGAAGTTGATGCACTTCACAGTCTGGACTTCGGATGCTGTAGGTATTAAAAACAATAATGTCCTTGGCACTGCTAGATTGAATGTGTTTTCTCCTAGGTTAGTCTGATGTCTTTTCATCCCGAGTTGGGCAGATAGTGGACAGCTGGCCCCCATCCAGTCATCCAGTTGCTCTCCTTACTTGCTATCTGCTGTCACTTGCCTTGGCTTCTAGGGATCCAGGTTCCTTCTCAAGCTCCTGTTTTCCCCTCCAGTTTCCCAGTCTGGATCAGGCTACTTTTAGTCACATCTACACCTCAGGTGTGAGATGTCAGTTTTGACCAGAATGCTTTGTGATAGAGAGTTCCCCAATTCAGTCATGCTCCATCTGGAAAGAAAACCACGAACATTGATTTTTGAGCTTGCCACATTTTAATTTCATTTCATTAATGCTCCAGTGCTATGAGACAAGGCTGTGATCCTGAGAAAAGGGATCTGGGAAGTGTGATGGATGTAGTCGAACCCTCCACTCCTAACTTAGAGAGAGGACAGAAGGATTTGAGAGGAACCTTGTGAAGGCTGTGAGATGCAAAATGACCCTGCCTGTAAACCGGAAAACTGGAAGGAACTGCAGGCTGCATTTGGAAATATTGGAAGCTAAAATACTTCACATAGTGTAGCCCCAAGGCATTACAGCAACCTGTGTCCCAGCCTTGTGTCCTGGGTGACAGCAATCAATGATCCTATGTATCTCCTAGTCCCACCCTGCTGTGTCTACATCCTTGTAAGACCAATATACTGCAGCTGTGATGTACCCTGCCATGTTAGTATTTAACATGCAATATTTAAATACATGTATTCAAGTGGACAGACTCCATTAGACACGGTGACAGTCAGGATCCCTTTCGCCCACTCAGGGATGTTTTTCTAGATATTTACTAAGATATTGTAAGGGATTTACAGACCTGGAGAAGTTGGGCCTCTTCAAGACTGTGCCCTCTTTTGACTTTGGGTCACTGTTGTTGCTCTGGCTGATATTAACTCCCTTGTTTTTTGTTTTGTCTTCGACAGATGTGTTGATGACCCCCACATGCTCATTAAAAGCTGTGGTCTTGACCCTGAAAGAGACCTTACCTGCAAGGAGGTATTGTATTCATTCCTCTTATCTGCTTTCAGGGATTCAAATCAACAGCCCTCTAGTAAGTATTTTGGTCCCTGGGATGTATGGTGTGCTCTGGGTCAGGGTGCTTCTGTGGCATCATTCAAAATCCTTTGTTGAGGGCTCAGAGCTCTACAGTTATGCCGGTCAGCAACAAAGCAGGGATATGAAAATTTTGGATAAAGCAGACACTGGACTAGGAACTAGAAACTTGAGGTCTCCTCCCAGGCAAATTTCCAAACCACTAGCCTACAGAGTTTTCTTACTACTTCTCCCCAGCAAACACTGCATGGCATAGTTAATTAAGACAATTCAACATCTCCCAAGGAAAGACTCTTCACCCAGAGTGCTGAAAAATCTGGCACATAGAGAGAGGGGCAGGCTCAAATCTCTCAGGGTGCAGCTTCTCAGGTAACGGTGCTGATCGTAACCAACTGAGGATAGAACAAACCAGCTACTGCCACCTTCACTGATGAGTTTGCTGGAGAGTAGGTGGGCGATGGACAGACCCAAGGGTGTTGAGGCTGCTCGTAGGCTGAATTTCAGAGAGATTCTTGACAAAGGGTCTTAAGAAGAGGGTGAATGTTGAATCTGTCCTTCTCTAACACGTCTTTCTTAGAAAAATGCGCTGACAGTAGATTGTGAGTAGCTAGGATGTGTGTCACAAAGTAACACTCAGTGTAACAGCCTTGATCCACTGATGCATGCCTTTTCTCAGGTCTAATTTTGGTCAAGTTTTCAGATGAAATGATGCAAATAAGGTGTTCTTTTTACTTTCGCATAATATTTCACACACACACAGAATCACAGAATTTTACTCACCTTGTACCATCCAAAGAAGGATGTAAATAAGGCTAGAATTGAGTTTGCAGTTTCTGAGATAGCCATGACCTATATCAGCTTGCTTTAAAGATGCTGATGCTGGAGAAGTTAAATATATAATTCAGTTTCCCTCTTAGAGACGTACAGGTTAAAGGAAATGGTTCCCTCAGATGGGGTTTTCTCTAATGCCATTTACTGAAATATCCATTCAAAGTGGGTCAGTTAAATTTCCAATTTTAGAAGCAAGAAAGGTTTCAAAAACCTGCAAGGTAGTGGAAGGTAAGGTTCAGTGAGCCTGACCCTAAATCCAGGCTTGTCTACTCTAAATGTGTCAGTGGTTTGAGTTACCTCAGTGCTTGAAAGGTTAAGAAGTTAAGGATTCAAACATGGCTAACATAACGCAATATTGCAATGGTGAAAAAACCCCAAAACTTTCCATGGTTTATTTTGAGCCATGAACGCATTAGTTCGCTGTTGTCACAGGCAAAACGAGAGGGTCTTGGGAGAAAACGTACCTCTTGAAAGGCTCCTACCAGGCCTGAATTATACAAATGAAATTCTCACATGCCTGGTTCCAAGATTTTTCCAAGTTCCAAATACTTATTTTCCAGTTCGTCCTGGTCTGAAGTCAAAACAAAAACTGAACATGATTTTTTCCATGAGATTAGAATTTATCCCATGTCATTTGTTTTATTCTGGCACTTTGCTCTCTCTTAACTGGCAGTTTCATTTTTCTATGCAGAAAGGACTATGTCTTGTGCTTTTCCTATTTACGTGTGTGAAGACATAAAAACCAACTGTTTTTATAACCTGCGTGTGGTATTGTAGGTAGGAGCCACAGAAGAAGCTGTGATGCTGCAGACCTGTGTGTGCTGTGACTTCCTATTAAAATCCACATAAGCAAAAAACAATTAGCGCTGCATTCAACAGGAACTGCGGTTACTGGGAGATCTGAAAACGGGGACACTAATACAATCTTACTGAAAGAAAAAATTAAAGATTGTCTAAAGCTTTTGAAATCAAACCTAGCCTTTCTCTTGGCTCTGGTGAATGCTTTCTTGAAATTAAGTTGCTACTTAAGTACTTTACCCAGCTGAGATACTTCAGGCACCCAAATCTGAGTATCTTGGCTCTGATGACACTTTCTCCCTTCAAAGTCAGAGTGTGAGTCAGTGCCAGAGCTCTGGTGTCCTGAATGAGCTTGCAGTAAATTAAAATAAAAATGGTGGATATCTCCAAATACTTCAAACACTTTTTTCAATCATTATCAGTAAAGTTTATGCTACTTTTGGAAAGTAAGGAGCTTTTCTCTTTATGTGTAGGAAGATATTTAAGTATTTTTTTTCTTTTTGGAAAGAAAGTGTTTTCTTCCTGCTGAGCACATATTCTTATAAATCTGTATAAATAATCATAAAATCATAGAATGCTTTAGGTTGGAAGGGACCTCTAGAGGTCATCTAGCCAAACCAATTGTTGCCAATAAGGCAACACTTACCCTTCTGCATACAAACACTGCATGACCCACTGTGCATTGTGGGGGTAATTTCTAGGAGATCAATGTTTAGGCTGAGCCTAAGACCAGTGGTTATCTGAGAGAAACTCAGAACTTGGTCAGGCAAGGGATCAGTACCCTGATTAAACACTGAAGTTTAGTTTTAGTGTAATTTAATTTAATCCTGCTCTGAGTGGACGAGTGGATCAGAGACATTCAGAGGTCCCCTCCAAACTGGTTAAATCACTGCATCGATCTCCCACCCTTTGATCTTCGTACAGGAGACATGGCAGTAAAGTTAAAGTAACCCTTTTCCTCTGTTAAACACCTCTATTTTTCCTACCGAACAGCTGCAGTAGAAATTATCATCTACTGCAAGCCTAAATTTTCCAAACACAGCTAAACTGATATCATGGTTATTCATCAGCTGTGGTTGCTGTCAGTGGTTGACACGTCTGTTGCATGACTAATATCTAATAGATACTCAGTACCTGGGAAGCCAACTTAAAAGAAGGAGACCACTCAACTGATCTTTGTGATTGCTGTTGGGAGGGACAGGGGAAAAAGAGGGCTTCCAGATATGTGAGTTGGGCTTAAAGAGAATTAGGTATTTTATGTCTGCTCTGTGGTAATCAATGATTAATATGTAACTGTAATGTAGTCCGGGCAAGTGGAGAGGGGCTTTATGCCATCAGGATGTGAGTGCAGGATATGACTGCTCAGATCCTGGCCAGCAGCGGTATCACTACTGGTGTTATTGTACTGCCCAAGGATTTGTTGTGAAGCTGGGCTAAATTAGCACCTAACACCTAACGGAAGGGACAATATCTTCTGGCCAACACAAAGTATTTGTCTGCATGTAGTTCAGCAAGCAAGGCCAGCAGAATTTCTCTGTGGGACGAGGGCTCACTCTTCCCACTGAATAACATGCCAAAATGGGGATGAAAAAAGCAATATGGGACCAGGTGAAGGAAGGCAATGAGATGTGGACTTTTTTGGTGGTATTTAGCTTTTAGATCAGCTTGACTCTAATGTAAAACTGCATCTTCTCTCACTTATCAGGACCATGGGCTACAGCAAAGAGAAACAAAAAAAGGAGAGTTCTTCTGGGATGCTAGACTTCAGGTGGAAAAGCAGAAACATTGGGAAATGTTTGCAGGCCAACTAAACTGAGCAGCAGAGTCTGGAGGACAGCTGTGAAGGAGGTCACAACGGGCTGCTTTGAGGGTGTTTATGGACAGGTCTTCAAAAGGGGTAGGGTCTCTGGAGGAAAGCACTAAGGGGGGTAGACTGAAAATCTAGAAATCATGGAATGGATCTGGGCTCTTGACAGAGGCGAGTAGGGTGGAACCAAGGCTTGAACTGCAAGACCAGAATTGCTGTCTAGTGAGAGGAACTTATGGAAGTATTCGATGATAGGAGAAAGATGACCAAAGTGGGGTTCAATCGGAGGAGCAGAGATTTCATGTAGAAAGAAAATGACTTTTGTGAGACTTTGGCACGAATCCATCTAGGAGCCCTCTGCAAACTTGGCTGGCATGAAAAGCACTAAAGGAAAGTTTGAGAAATGCAACAACTGGCTGATGAGAGGGGATCTAGGCTGAAACCAGATTGCCAGAAGTGCTAAAGATCTCCGCTGAGCACTGGTGATCTCATATGTGTCCTCATTTATTTGTTTTTGTGGTTATCAATGATGTTAATGACCAAATAGTTTTGTGAAGAATTAAAGATCTCTCTGTCAATGTTTTATTTTCATGGCTTCAAAGACAACCTGTGGCAATATATTTCACAGCCAGTTATAAACCATGCAAGAAGAAACCCTTTAAGCACAGAATTGGCTCGTATTCAAACTGTTAGAATGGTTTATACAAACAATTCACTCATTTTGAAATTCTCTGTTTGCTGTGCTATCTGCTCGCATCCTGTGTCTCGCCCACTCCTTGGCCCCAGCGAAGGGCAGGAAGCGAGGGGAGAAGGACCGGGGTCCCTGCTGCTGCCCCATGCCCAGCAGGTCCTGCCCGCAGCACTTTCCAAATGTCCATCTGAAATATCACTTGCTACAGGTTGAGACACTTGTTGCCTCAAGCTGTTCCTGTTCCCCTTCTGTCTTGGGTCGTACTTTCAAGACCTTTGCGCATTATGTTTCCTTGCTCTGCTCGGGAGGATCTCCACTTAAGCCATCTATCCTTTGCAGAGTGGAGCTGCAACCTCCAGACTGTCTGCCTAGCGTCGCAATGTCCTGATGCCCACAGACCCTCGGAGAGGCAGGGAGCTGGTACGTAGCACCTCTTCACAATCACAGCACTGAATAACTCTTCTGTGAATAACTCGCACAAATTTGGTATCTGATTTCTAGGCAGTTTGTACCCTACCATTTGGAAAATATTTATCCTTCTTTTTTGAGACAATTGTCATTAATACTTGTCTGAAACTAAGTAAATTCTGAAGGTTGCCAGGAAGTCCTGGGTGTATTCGTCCTTATCTCATAACTAGTTGCCAGCTGCAGATTTGTCAGCTTTTTCACCTGCAGATACACATACTTCTTCTGCAGTAAATTAGGAGTAGCTGCACTGGAGCCCTCAGAGTTTCCAAAACTGAATACCTGTGGCAAACAGGGAGAAAAACATGCCACAGACTTGTCTGGAGAACACCTGAAAGTCAGTTCTTTGCACCACCTGTTGGGGGAAAATAAAAGAGGTAAATTCTCCTTGGGTAGTTTTATCAGTCCCAGCTGTTAAAATTTGGAAATACAAGTTTCTCATACATGGGAACAACTTGTCATTTTACATTTGTGTATCACTCCTGACTTCAACAAGACAGCAAAACGAGGAATGCAGCAGTGCACAAGGCTATCTATAGTTGTGTGTACTCTTCTGGCTGACGAGAAAGAGGAGAGACAACAGGATATGGGATTCTGAAATTCCTCACTTCATGCTCTCAGACACCTCATGAAGATGAAATTTAGCCCTGCAGCTTGGTACCCAGTGTGATGAAGCTTACTACTTTGGGAAGGCTTATAGAAAGCAAAGTAGAAATGAGAATCTGACCCTGAAATCTTCAGCTGCATCTGGACAGGGACTGAAGCAGAGGGAAGATGAGGCAGCATCGTTAAATAGGAGCAACCTCCCCGCAAACTCAGTTCTCATCTGCAAGGGCACTGCCTGCTGCCCTGGGCGGCGATGATGTCCTCGAGGTTTGGGGTCTGCCTCCCTGAGCCACTCGGTGGAGGGGAAGCCATCCCCGCCATGCAGGGCACCGCGCGGCACCCGTGAGACCGGCTCACAGTTTCGGTAGCGGTGCGAGGCGACGTTGTAGGAAAGGGACTCTTGTGGAGCGTTGAGAGGTTGGGGCTACGTGCCAAAACGCCAGCCCTTAGTCGGCGGCTGCTCGGCCACCAGCTTGTGTTCCACCACCCACTGCTTTCAAACCAAATTAGGTTCAGAAAACTAGTTCTATCACTGATGCAGTCACTGTACCTGTATCCCAGGGCTTATACTCAGGGCTGCCAGGCAGGTTTGATAAGGCAGGCTGCAGAAATAAAGTCCTTTCCACCGTGGCCACTTGCCCACTGCTATGTAAAATCTGAAAAACTTGGTCAGTCATCATCTTGTTTTAAGAAGTCCAGCTCCTTTTTTTTATTTTGTCCCCACAGAGAAATGACTCCTGGCCACAACATCTTGTGTGCAAGAAAGTGTCAGAATTCAAAAGTATTAGAGAATAAGTGACTCAGAGTGGTTTTGATGAGAGATGTGAATGCGCAATGGGGATCCTAATTTTTGAACCCTTTCACCTAGCTGGGGTTTGAGTTGACACTTAATTTAGATAAGAAAAGGAAATTAATCATTTTTCCTAACATATACAAATTCTGACCGCACTGCAATGCAGTTTCCAGAACTATCCCAGGCAGAGATTTCAGACAGTAATCACTGCTGAAGGTCTCCTCCTCCGAGATGTGCGACCTCGCAGTGGTGGGGTGGGGGCAACGGGTGGGCAACAGAAGCCTACTGTTCTATTTTAACCAGAATGATGCCTCTTAACCAGACCTGGTCCTTTCTGTGCTGATGGCATGGCTACAGGGGCAAAATGAATAGGTGTATGCCAAACAAAGCTCTGGAGTAATTTCTCTGTTGAAATGGACCATCACTGCTGGTTTTAACAGGTCTTTATTCTGTAAGAACTGACTGTGCTGAACCCAACTAGAGCTACAAAAAGGAAATGTGGTCCTGTCTCTATTCCAACCACTGTGCAATCCTGCATGATCATTTATTCTTTCTACAACAGGTTTTCCATCAATGCTGGAGACCATCATCCATTCACTGGTGCTCGTTTGCAGGCACCTTCATTTTCCACTGATAAGAGTAGGCAAGGAATGATGGCCAACAAGATATCTCCAAAATGGATGCAGGGATGAGAAGGGCCAGTACCAAAGCTCAGCAATCCATAAGGGTTGGAGGTTTTTCTTTCTTCAGTCTCCCTTGAGCCCAAAGTAGATGGGACCACAAGAACAGGAATCATCCCATACTAGGGTAAAGAAGCAAAGGTCTGAAGGAATGAAGGGTCTGTGGTTCCCAGGATATAACTGATGACCAGGTCACCGCATCCTGGGTGAGAGTGAGGATGTTTTTGTGAAGACAAGAGTACTACAGTTTACTCTCTGACTTTGTGAGCATGAGATTGTATGATCAACCTGGTTTGTACAGTCCACTCCCTCAATGGACACCACCTACAGACCCAAATCCACTGAGCATCTCTGTCTCATGCTCCCACCCACTGCAGGACACAAGCATGTCACAGGATCCCGCAGTGGCATTAGCCCACATCACGTGAAAGAGTCAGGTCTTTGACACTTGCGACTCTTAATACTTCTGTGGCCAAACTCTCGCACATCCAGTAAGAGAGCAGTGGACACTAAGCAAACAGTATCTATACCCTATCAACAAGAGAAGATATGAACAAAAGCTTAACTGACAACAATTCATCCAAACCATATCCATGGCAGATAGTCACAAAGAGCAAAATGGGATGTAAATTACTTGCTTGCAAAAGACTTGATCAGATAACTTGTTCCATCAGATAATTTTTTTGCGAAAAATAATTCAAGTAGCTCTGCCAGAGTGAAGTTTTATTTGTAGCTGCAGGTCATAAGCCTCCCAGCCAAGGAGCTGTCTGGCCACGGTTCCCATGAATGCTGTGTATAAACCCACCTTGTTGCTAATGGGCTGATCTAATTTGGTAGAAGAGGTTGTGAAGCAGCACACAGACAGAGGTCTCACATGGACCGTGGAGGGATTGCAGTAACCATATTTTAGACCTTGCTTCTCTATTGCTCCTCTGGGAATTAAGAATGGTCTGGTTTCTCCACTGGAGAAACTCTGGGAAATGGTAATGGATTACAGGCAACATTTGGGTGGGACAGGGCATAGGGACCTCTTGTGGGACACCATGAACTCATGCTGGAGTAATTGCACACTTGTGATTTCAGACTAAGGATACCAACACCCAACATATAATGGCATTTCTTTGCATTTTAACTCCTGTGTTTCCAAACACATTTTCCCTCATGTGCCCAGATCCTAGATGTTGATACAGGATTCTGTTCTCCATCTCAAAAGCAACAGAAACATTCTGATTTGAAAATGATTTTCAAGAAAACTACTTGCATCCTTTTCAGTTTTGGACTGCTGTCCTTTTTAACAGATTGAATTTTCCATGTTAAATGTACTTAAGAGCTTAAGAGAAATTGAATTCTTGATTTTACAAAATACTTTTGCAGTCATCCAAGTGAGAATTTTAGATTTAGACTTTGGCAAGAATAGATAATAAGGACCACAAATTGAACTACAGAAGTGATATACGAAAAGTTTTAATGACTAATACCAAGCTAGAATCTAAACACAATTTTCAGTTTCATAAACATCATAAGATGAATCTGTGTATCATTTTTACTTTCCATATGTAAGCTGTAATAGCAGGTTTGATTGTGCAAGCTGGTTGTGTATTTGTTTGGACACAGTTCCTTGGCACAGAATGAAAATATCAGTTTTACCTATCTGTAAGTACCCCCCAAGTGGAAAAAAATATGAAATTATCATCTGTGCACTAAAGAGGTTATTCACATAGAATCATAGAATCATAGAATGGTAAGGGTTGGAAGGGACCTTAAAGATCATCGGTTCCAACCCCCCTGCCATCAGCAGGGACATCTCCCACTAGACCAGGTTGCTCAGAGCTCCATCCAACCTGGCCTTGAACACTGCCAGGGAGGGGGCAGCCTCAGCTTCTCTGGGCAACCTGTTCCAGTGTTTCACCACCCTCATGGGGAAGAATTTCTTCCTAATTTCTAATCTAAATCTGCCCTCTTTTAGTTTACAGCCATTTCCCTTTGTCCTATCACTACACACCCTTGTGAAAAGCCCCTTTCCACCCTTCCTGTAGCCCCTTCAGGTACTGGCAGCTGCTCTAAGGTCACCCCAGAGCCTTCTCTTCTCCAGGCTGAACAGCCCCAACTCCCTCAGCCTGTCCTTGTAGGAGAGGTGTTCCAGCCCTCTGACCATCTTCGTGGCCCTCCTCTGGACCCGCTCCAACACATCCATGTGCTTCCTATGCTGGGGGCTCCAGAGCTGGACCACATCATTATCATGGTAACAGTCCAGAAACCTTTGCATCGAACCTTCACTTCAGAAGATCTGCACCCTTCAAAAGTACAAATGCTTGAAATTAAGTCTCTCTGGATACACTAAGCCATAAAACACTCACTAAGCCTTGAATACACTCAGAAGCAGAGGAAGCCACTGCGTTAGAGGGAACAAGCTGAGTAGGGAAGGAGCAATGAGCTTTTGGAGGAAAGAAAATAAAAGTTATGGATGATTAAAGGTGAATTTTCTGATTTCTCTTCACATTTCCTGTGTGAGACACACTGTGCGGAGCAGTGAGAAGGTTGTATCAATATGCAGGAGTTGCATGCATAACTGTGAGAAAACTCTGGTTTCCCTGAAATAATCACTTAAGGATTTGCTAAAAGCTTTTCCAAAATAGTAGCTGAATTTAGTCTCCCATTTTTTCATCTCTTCATTTATTGTTGTTACTGTGAAGACTGAAATGTTAAAATGAAATGTGCCTAAACTTCTATCCAAGGAGTGAAATCATCTTTCTGCTTTCAACCACCTTGCAAAGCCTCTTTCTGCACATCCCTGCAGAGACACTTGCCTGCCGCCTTCACCTCCCCTGGTGCTCAGGGGCTTTCTCTGGCTTGGCTCAGGAGACGGGATTTAGTTCTCAGAGAGCAGCACAGGAGATGCCAGATACCACAAGACTTCTGTGGTGCACAAGAGCTGATGGCTGATAAGTAACTTCTACGAGACAAGCGGAAGGAGACAAGCAGGCAAAGTACCCAAATGTCTCATCATCCCAGTCTGAAGTTTGTTTGCAAAGGATTCAAGCAAGGTTTTACCATATAAAGTTGCACGAGACAAAGTGAAATATTAATCAGATGGCGAGACGATTGCTTGTCTGTCGTATTTTCTTTCTTTCTTGTTAGCGACAGAGGCATTGGCAGAGGCTTTCTGCAGTTGCACGGATGATCTTTGTTCCCTCAAGGGAGAGAAAAGGACGGGTTAAACCAGATTAAGTGGTCTCATGCCCTGACAGAACCTGGACATGGCTGAGGAAAGAGCAGATAAATGGTGGTTGGTCAAGAGGTGGGTCTTGGTCCTCATGAAAGAATTATGAGGAGAAAAGGGAGAGTGGTGATGCTCTTCCCCTTGGAAAGCAAGCATTGACAGTGGTCCTCCTTGACAATGATGCTCAAAAGCTTTTGGGTGGTACGTACCTGGTTTTGAAAGACTGAGATCATGAAATGGATTACATAAGGCTTACAGAAATCTTCCATTATGAAGTTTTCAGTGTGAATATATAGACATTTATATATATTTCCTCTGAAAAATGTCCTTTTTGAATGAACACAACACTTCCTGAAAACTGACAGCTGTGACAAATAGTGCCCAATAAAATTGTATTTTATTTTACATCCATAGATATTTTGCAGAATATTCTCAAGAAGGATTTACACCCTGTTGCCCTTTGTTGTGAAGAGGGTGCTTGTTTAATTCAGAATTGCTGAAGGCTGTTTCTAAAGCGGTGAGGACTTTAAAGTGTTTGCATTGAGCAAAAATTGGGTCACTTTTGTACTTTCTGAAGACAAGGGAACTTGGTAATTTCTAAGAATTATTTCTTTCCTGAATTTACTCAGCATTGCTCCTTGTTATCTCATAACTGTCTGTCTAATAAAATGCAATGGAAGAGTATGTCTTTTCACTTAAGTCAGTGGAAAAAATCACATTAGCTGTGATGAAGCAAAAAGAGATGCGGTGACAGTCAAATCATGCATATGACATATGTGTGAAAACGCTGCTGTCTACAGGCCCTTCATTCCTGCTGCGCCAGGACTGAGTACGATGCTCTTGTCTGACAGAGCTCAGCAGAGCAGGGAGCGAGACATTGTCCTGCTGTGCTTGCTCCATGGCAGAGAAAGTTGAACCATGTTCAGTTCAATGTTCAACGTTATTCCTTGCTTCCCAAAACATTTCTTGGGGGACCACATTAACTCAAAAAAAGTCACTGGAAAGCAAAACAAAACAGAAGAGTTTTCCTTCTTTTTATAACAAAATCTAACATGGAAAGAAACTGGAATTTTGATCCTTAGTAAAGCAGGATGTTCTATTCATCAAACAGAACTGTAAGCTTTAGGTATTCAAAAACACCTTGCCTTTTAAAAGCTGTGGATATTTTTTATTAATTTTGATTTATGACAGTGGTAAGGAATCTCTCGGTGGAAGCTCTGGGTGTAGTAACTGCTAAAATGCAGGAGGAACACAAGTATGGGAAGGATATCACAGAATCACCGAATGGTAGGGGTTGGAAGGGACCTCTGTGGGTTATCTAGTCCAACCCCCTGCAGAAGCAGGGTCACCCAGAGCAGACAGTTTGCACAGTTACTCTGACAAGAAGAAAACTTACCAACAGGGAAGATCACATCAAGAAGCTAAATGTTCATTTCTGTCTTGTTTTACACATTTGATTTTTCCTCACATTGTGGAGCAAGCAGACATATATACTTGTTCCCTACTCATTTTTTTGGCAGGATTTTTTTTAGGTACTTGGCAGGACAGCTGGCTGAAATCTCTTTTCCTTTCTAAGTTGTGGGACTATTTCCACTTATACGCTGGTTCTCCTTGGCTTTTCTTTTATTTTTTGGTTTTGGTTTTGGTTTGGGGTTATGTTTTCGGTTTTGTGGGTGCTGGTCCTGGAGAGCGGAACACCCGGGAAGGGTTTGCAGTTAAAGACATGCTCCTGGATAACACCAAAAGCCAGCTCCTTACCTGGCAGAAGGATTTTAGGGTGCAGTGGGTGCAGGCTGAACATGAGCTGCCATGTCCCTGCCATGTCCCTGCTTTGCTGTCTCTGCTGGTGCTGTAGGACTCATTTCTTGCTGATGCCTAAGTGGTGTCCTGGGTCTCCCATGAAGAGCCTGCTCCATGACTGATGCCTGCTGGAGGTGTCAGAGCAGAGCTAACCATCACCACTGCTGCCCACTGCCGCTGCCACAGCATGGCTGGCTCTGCAAGAGGCTGGGAGAGACCCATCACCTCCTCTCCATCAGCTGCCTGGGAGACAGGTTAGTACCTGGCCTCCTCCTGGGAAGTAGTTTGAATGCAGTGATGTGGTGGTGGTTGCACGTGGACGTGGCCAGATGGGTCTAGCAGGTCTCAGGGACAAAGAACGAACCCTGACATAAATTATTTCTCTAGCAGAAATACATCTTCTTCATACTGTGCTGGAACTGTTGGAACTTCTGTTAGGACTGTTTTTTATTTTGGATGGGGCTGTATTTCCAGACAACATTTCCTGCCATGAGAAATATGTCCTGAGGAGCTGAGGATTGCATGTCCTAATGCTTGGTTTGCCCACTGTGTTAGGGGGCTCTGGGTATCTACTGCATAACCCAGTGCTGTACCGTGCTGGCAAACCCTGTGCAGATGTGGTGTTACTGCAGGACAGTGCCGAGGCTGAGCAAAGACAAGTTGTGCACAGTGGAGGTGCAGTGAGATATGAGATGTTAAAAAAAATCCCCTTTTGACTCATCTCCAGGAACCGTTTCAAGCTGGGAACAGCTTGCCTGAAGTGCTAAGAAACCTCTGGGGATTTAGGACTGTGAAATGCAGTGTCTCTGCCCATGTGGTGGTTAAGATCCATGAACTGTCAGTGATGACACAGTCCTTGGTCATGATGAGTTGTGAGCCTGGCATGAGAGGGAATCCTGAGTATCTTAGAACAGTTTGTCTTTTGACATGAATTTACTAAACCTTTTAGATTCAGTAGTGCCAGCAAACCCACACAATGCTCGTACTCCTTCTTGCCTCTCAGAAAACCCCCATGACAGGTGATGGGGACCTAATAGCTGGTGTCCTTTGTTCTGTCTGTTGCACAGATGTGACCCTGGCCAGACAGTCCCTTTATGTGCTGTCACCCCTGTGTGTCTGGATCTTCCAAAGGCCATGGAGATCTGGCAAAAATGAAGTTTTGTGCTCCAGTGCATCCCCATGGGGAAAACACAGGGACTGGGAGTGTGTGGCACTCCGTGGAGCATCACTGTCCTGTAGCAGAGACCCAAGCTGATTGGGACACACTGATGCCAGTCCTTGTTCTGTACAGTTTGCATCCCCCTCACCATCCATCCAGCAAAAAATAAGGGCATTGTGGATGGTGAACATAATGAACTTTGATCATTTATTTGTTGATAGCTGTGCACTTTTTTTGGTGCGGTAGGGGCAGGGAACAACTTGCTGAGTTGGATGTCTAAAGTTAGACATCTAAATCCATTGCCTGGCTCAGAGAACAGGCCAGATCCTGTCAGCAAAGCCATTTTCAAGTTATTTGGCTGGTTTTCTTCATTTTCTGCAATGTGGATGGGAAGATTCAGAAGAGACCTTGCACAAAGATGTGTGAGGTGATGTGTGTGTCATGGGCTAGGCAGCTGTGGGATAACTGATATGTTGTTTCCTGTGGATCATAAGCCTTTACCCTGTAGATTGTGGTTATTTATAGCTCCTTTTTGAATTAAATAAATAAGAAAACACACATGGACACAGTGCAGTTTCAAGGACATGTTACCCTTGTTATTTATGATTTTTTTTTAATAAATTTTAAATACAAATTACTTGGACTGGCAGTGCTCAGCAAAAGGGGCTGTGTGGATGCATGTTTGGTAGGGAAGGGAAACAAAGAAAGTTGTGTGTTCGGATCCTGTGGGTTCACATTGACTTAGAAACCAGCCGAAATTTGCAGAGCCAGCAAGCCCTGTACACAATATTTTGGGCCTTTGTCAATGCTGGAACAACCACATGTATGTGCCTTTGCAGGGACAAGCAGCCTTGCAGTGATGCTTACTGAAACCAAAAACCTATCCCAAACCTTTTCAGGTGACTCATACCCAGATGCATCTCTGGAGATGTTCAAAGGGGTAGAGGATCCATCCAGGAGGAAGGGCTGGTGGGGTCGGCGGAGGGAGGCATGCCTTCCTGGCTTGATGTTTTCAACACTGCTATAGCTGGTTGAAGGGGACCAAACCTCCGAGGAAGACGGGCTTGGTTCCGTTTGACCAGCCAGAGCAGAGCATAGCTCCTGATCACGTAACTCACCAGGCTTCACTGTACCTTACCTGCAAGGGGAATCAGATAGGTTAGACAGGAGCATTGGCTCTGACCACTGCTTAGAGGGAGAGAAAGATGGTGCAGCACTTAGGACACCAGCTTAGGAGACCTCACCACTTTCCATCTTAGACGACTTCTGGAACATCCATTTTGGCTGAGAACCGGTCCCTGTGTAGGGTCCGTGTGATACTCCAGTTCCTGGGTGGTTGTCTGAACTAGGGTGAACTTCTCACTAATGTGTGAGTCAACAGTATTTAAGAGTGTGAATAAACATCAGGAGCCAAATTCTGGGTCCCTGCCCAGAGAATTCACAGAGTCTGGGCTTGTTTTGGAATCTGGTCCCAGCTCAAGAACCTGGATGTCGGTAATGAGGAAAGTCTTCTGAAGCTCAGAGGACTGGCATTTGCCCACCCTGAGCCACAGCAAGTGCGTGTCTGAAGATTTCTCTTCCCACAGCTCTTTTCTTCCTGTTGCTTTGTCTCTCTGTGTTTTTCCTCTTTAAAAAAAAAAAAATTTATAATAAAAAAAAGGAAAAACGTGAGGGAGGAAGGGAGGAAAGACACCTCTTTTGTCCATTGAAGGGGAGTCACCTGCCAGTTGTCAGTCAGGCATCGCTTTTCAGAAAGCCCCCGAGCCCTCCAGCTGTACCTGGGACTCTCAGCGAGGAGACAGCTGCCAGAGACCATGAGCAGCGGGGCACGCGGCAGCTTCCAAACAGGACAAAAGCAGCATTTTTCCAATCCCGTGCATAAGCCCCTTTCCATGTGCATGTGGTTTTTCTGGGACCTGATACATTTTCCTCTGAACAACATTTTAATTAGGAGGGGTTTTTTTCCCCTCTTTATTTTTTTCTCCCTTTGCCCCCTCTCAGTGTTTGGAGGAATATTAACTCGAGTAACCTCAGGACTCCTCTGCTTGCTTCATGCTTTCTCTTAGCTTCACGAGAGCTATTCATTAGCAAGGAAAGCATCAGCAACATAAACTCCATATTTCCTACAGACACATCCACCTTGCTGCCAGAAGAACAGCTGAGGTAAACCTTCAGCTAAACATTCATTTCATGCACTCTCCCATCAACACTACAACATCTTGCAACCTTGATGGAAGCGAGTAAAAATTAGACCTGTCCTTAAGCTATTTCATATTTTTTCCTTCAGTCAGGGTCTGAATGGCACAATCAGAGGATGGAGGGAGGAACAGAGTTAAAATTGTGGCCTTGACCCTCAGCCAGGCTGTAAGCTTTCCTAAATCTTAGCCCTGTGTCTGCATGACTAGTCTGCATTATTTCTTCTCATGTGTCCTTGCAAGTGTGTGCCTGAAACTTAATCCTGGCCCATGCTGTGCAGCAAGAGTTAATGTTGATTGCAGGCTCCAGTGGAACAGGCGTATGCAGGCTGGAGACAGCTGCAGAAAGTAAATGAGGGATGGGATTCCACTCTAGATTTAAAACCCAAATTTTTACAGTAAGTCAAGACCAGGGACAGGTTCAGCTGACCAGCCAGAAGGGTTGGCTTCATTTGCTGACACATAAGCATCTGGCACCATCTAAGGAGCCATAGGGTGTCTGAGACACACGCATGTGACATAGATTCATAGAAAGATTTGGGTTGGAAGGGACATTAAAAATGATTCAGTTCCAACCCCCCGTGCCATGGGCCGGGACACCTTCCACCAGACCAGAGTGCTCAAAGCCCCATCCAACCTGTGCTTGAACACTGCCAGCAAGGAGGGAGCCACAGCTTCTCTTGGGCAACCTGTGCCAGGGCCACACCACCTTCAGAGTAAAGAATTTCTTCTTATATTTAATCTAAATCTCCCCTCTTTCAGTTTGAAGCCATTGCCCCTTGTCCTGTCACTGCATGCCCTTGTCAAAAGTCCCTCTCCAGCTCTCTTGTAAGCCCACTTACATACTGGAAGGTTAGTATGTACTGGTATATGTGCTTGGTATACATGGTGGTATGGCATAGGACATAACTGAAGAATAGCTCAAAGCCAGTGGACTATTCCTAGGGTGTCTCCAAAGTTACTAGGAGCATCTTTTTAGGCAGCTAAATAAAGTCCAGATGTCCACAGACTACAACGTCTTTAACATTTTAGAGATGAAGAGGCCACTGGATGCAGAAAAAAGTTGTTGTGTTTAAGGACAACAGCTTGATTAGCAAAACCAGGGAGAGAACAGAGGTCAAGATTCACACCCCTGCCTGCGCTTTCCATTGGGTGTCCTTTTATCTTGCGCAATTGTTAAAATTAAATAGAAATGGATCACTTTCCTCTACTCTGTTTCTCTTCTGAATTAGTCTTCATAATCTAAGAGTTAAATCTGTAGAAGAAGGACAGGATGAAACAATGTTTGAGAAGAATCTTGTTGTATTACATCTAGGAGACCACAGGGCTTGGGTCAGATGCAGAAGCCTTGGTTTTGAATCAGACCGAAATTTTGCAAAGCAGCTTGGTGACTGAGGAACATAAATGTCACTGGTTTCAAGGTCTATATCGGTATATTAAACAGTGCTGAGGTGCAAGCACAGGAACTCAGTGGTTTCTGCTGTGTTTAGCATAGTTGCTTTTACAGTTTTGACTTGTATCTACTAGCACTGACCCTAGCAGTTCCCAAGATCAGCTTGGGAAATGGGGCAGGTCAAGGACCATTCCCAGTAGGGATTTTGAAGATGAGCATCTATTGAAGGAAGAGAGCGAGCTGAACAGTCATTTTTTGCATGTTGGTTTGAGGGCAAGAACACAGTCCCTGGCATGATGTAGTGAACCAATAGTGTAGACAGTGAAATTCGGCCTCTTAGATGCCAAAGCCTCTTTGGAGTACGAGGCCTAGGAACACAAGTTACTGTGATAAAAGCTGGCTGGCTCCAGCATTGTGTACAGCAGAGTGTGGACAGCCTGAGCTACACAACTGGCCTGATCGTTGGACAAACACATGTATACGGATTTGCTGAATTATGAGGTCTACCTTCTAGCAGTACCTCTTACAGCCAGGTTAAAATTAACATGTGAGAATTAATCACTGCGGCATAGACATGTCCTTAAGCTTCCAACTAGATCAGGTTTGTCGATGGTGTTTTGGAGTGGAATTCCTACAGTTTCCCATAGGAAATGAGGGTCTGAAAACTTTTCAAAACCTAGGCCGTAATGCTAACAACAGTCCCCATCCCCACAGATCTTCAGAAGATTTCCTGTATGCTTTCTTAAAACAAATTAAGGCTGTTTGAAAACTGCCTACAGTTTTGAATATTTGGCCTGTAGTGGAAGAAGGTAATCTATCAGAAAAGGTTTGAGCTCTTTAGCTCCATGGAACAGGATGTTCAGGATATCCTGGAGATACGATCCACTGTCTTGCAGTTTGCGAAAAAGTACACTGAACTCATTGCTACATGGTGTTATTAGAGCAAAGAATCAGGCAGAATTTGGAAGAAGAAGGGACATTTGTGTACATGGCAAGTCTATCCTAAGTCATGATAACGGAGATTTAGGAAAAAAAGCCCACCATTTTTTTGAAAAGGCTGTGTGCCTGCTTTGCTCCATAACATCACATTAAATAGAAGGAAAGTTTCTGCAGCCTGCTCTGCCTGTTAAGGTACTGAGACAGCATATTGAATTCATCTTGATCAATCCACTACAGCAACTCCTTAATCTGTAGCATTCATTTTCATCACATTATAGAAGATCTTGTTATGAATTTCTGAGAGTAAAGAGAGAGCTTTGTAACCAATGTGAGATCTAGATCATATTCAGTCTAGCTCCTTGCAAGACTCCTACCCAGAACTATTTAATTCTGTCTCCATGTCACTAAATCCAAAATATTATCCACCAGCTGAGAATGGATGGCAGTTATTGAGGTTATCTGAGATGTAGTGATTTTCAGAATCCTGCTGAAAAGCACTTTCACAACAGTGTGAATATTGTTTTCTTTAGGTGAAGCCTATAGTCAGATGGGTGATTTTTCCATGGAAAGATGTGCAGAATAGATCTTTGTTATCAAATTAGCGTGTATGCAGGAATTCGCAATCTTTTTAGTTTTGCAGATCCCTGTGTGCTTTCCACTGGCACCAAGGGCACTGTAGAGTGAATATAAGCTGCCTGACTATATCTGACAAAGACAAATTCAAATAAAATGCAACTACAGAATAGCATTTTACTGCTTGCAGTAGCTGGCAGCAGAGGACACTGGCGATGTCTCCCTGAAACCACACACTTCCTTACATTCCATAGCAGCCTAATCCATATGGGGATATAAAGAAGCATGTCATCTCACAAGAGAAGTCTGGATCGTGACCTCTGGGCAGCAGGACAGCTGTCCACCCTCCACTCCCGAAGAGGTAGTGCTGGTCCTCAGACGTGTTTCAGAGCTGGTGGTCTGCTTCCACCTTGGAAAAGCAGTGTCAGCACAAACCCCTGTAATTATGCTGGTGCCTTTGAACAGTTTGAGATGTTTTGGAGGCATCTTTTCCGGTGGTTCAGATTTTCCAGTGCCCCTCTTTGGTGAGCACTCCTGTGTGTGCCATTGCACAATGCCGAAGGCTGGAATCTCATGTGCGTGCATGGAAGTGCGTGTTGGGGCTCAGCTTGGACATGTTTCAATAGCCCTGAAATCCTGAAAAACTAGAGTTTGCTGTAAAAAACAAGTCACATGAGTGAGAGGTAATAGATCCTGTTCTTTCACTATCTTATTATTATGGGTGGTATCTAGGCAGGGCCTTGGGGACCTGGTTGAGAAGAGGAGCTGCTCATACACGCGCAGAGAGACAGTGCCTGCCCTGGAAAGATGCCTGGTCAAGTCGGCAACACATTCGAAACAGATAGCAGTTCACTGGAGCCTGGCTTGACTGTTCAGAAACAAGCTTTCAAGCTGTAGAATCAGAGTCATCTAGGTCAGAAGGGACCTCTGGAAGCCTCTTGCGCATCTCCTATGCAGGGCCAGCATAGGTCAGGTTGCTCAACACTGTGTCCAGCTGAGTTTGAGTCTCTCCAAGGATGGAGATGCCTCAGCCTCTTTGGGTCTCTGCTGCACAGTTTGACCTCCTTTATGGTAAAAATCCTGTTTGCAGATATCTAATTGGAATTTCCTGCGTTCCAACTTGTGTCATGTCCTGGTGCACCTTTGAAAGGAGTCTGTCATGACACAGAGGTCAAGACATATGGATGGATTTCTGTATTTGATGATAGAAATGACCAGCAGAAGTGAAAAGCAGGGTACCCTCAGTTAGAGCCTATCTTGTCCCCAGTGGGGCAGGCACACCACGGGTTGCTGGACATGCTCAAAGGGAGTTATGGCCATGTTTGGGAAACTGTTGGTTGTAATCAGTTTGCTCATGTACCAGCTTCACAAAGATGATTTATTTCTAAGTGGAAGCATCTCTGAGGATGGGCAGGGGGAGGGATGTAACCAGGCTGGTGATACACAACTGGTCCACACAAGTGTATAACGCAGGAAAGGAAAATAAGCTTTTGCCCCATTTCTCCTCTTCCAAAAGAGCCAAAGACTAAGGAAGGAAAAGCACTAAAATCAAGATGGGAATAATGCTATGCTTTGAAGGAAACCCAAAGGCTCTGTGATGGCAGACTTGTGAGAGGACGCTGGCCAGGCACACGCTCCAGAACATGGAACAGCACTACACGCAGTCCTCGGAGGCTGCAGGTCTCCCCAGAGCATGGGGACCTCTCCCCAGCTTTGCTGTCACTCTCCAGGCATTTTATTGCTTGTTCAAGAAGTCAGGTCAGAGTTGCTCTCCATGCCTACAAGGTTGTTCATGCTTCCCTGTGGCAGAGGTGTTCCCCTGCGTGATGCTGCTTCAGAAAATATCTCTTTTGCAACTTCCCCCAATATTTGCCATTACTGATGTTTCACATCTAACAATCACCTCGCTTTTTCTCCCTGTCAGCTACTCAGTAAGTCTGTGTCATTACATGATGTAGGTTCACAAAAGGGTTTAGGATGGAAGTCCATCCTATGGCAATGCCCATTGCAATGCTCCGTTGGGGCTGAACGGGTCAGCAACCTACATTTTTACTTATAGTCAAACTCAAAGGACTAAATAGTTTGTGGCTATGACAAGGCACGGAAGGGGATTCATGTGCTCTCTGTGTGTCAGTAGAAAAAGCGATGCTGAGACATACGTGGCTGACCTGTGCTGCGTGGGAAGCTCTCAAGAGAAGTAAGAGTCATACTTCTCTCCTGAGCCTCAGCTTGGGCCCTCCTTCTCTATCTGCCAACACTGGAGAAGAAATCAGAGTAGCTACAGATATTTGTAATAGAAATTATTTTGCCGGCGCTTTGCTCTAGCAGTATTTCAAGCCTCGGTTATCACTGCATTTGACAGGGAACGTCCTGGGACAGGTAGTGGCTGCATCCCTTGAAGTAGCAGCAATCCAGCAGACGTCTGCAAACAGAACTGGAATAACTTAGGGTAATTTAAAAATACAAACTCGTAGTTTGTAAAACTTTGGTAGCTTTTATTTTCCATGGATTTAGAGCCTGTGGAGTCTAAAAATGGCTCAAATTTATTTTCCCTTTAAAACTTTGTGATTCTGATATTGTGCATATCGCTCCAAGTAATTTTGCTTGTATAAAAAGGCGTATTGACTGCAGTGAAGAGATGAGTGGCTTTTTGGGGGGGTTGCTTGTTTGTTTCAAAGCAAGTTAAAGACCTTCCTTTGTGATTCGAGAATAATTCATGGCAAGGAATTTCACATACTCAGTCATTACTTCATTAATGTCAGTAACTGAGAAAACAAATGAATGTGAATTTTAGCAAAAAATGAATCGGGCAGTGACCCACTAAATGACCCACTGCTTAAAGTCCACAGGATCAGGACTGGTGTCTATATTTGCAAATATGGAGATTTTTACACCAAGTGCAACAAGTGTTATAAAGACCCCCAGCAAAACATTCCTATTCATTATGTGTTTTAAATGTAAGATAGACTGATATTGTGGGAGCATTGATTACATTTTGATTTGAGATTAAGAACTCAATGTAATATTGAAGTCCCAGTTATGAGAAGGCTTTTGACTTGGGAGAGGTGAGGAAACTGTGTATAGCTGGCATCAGGGTGAAACTGCCAGAGATTTCAGTAGAGTTGTGACTCGGTCTGTGTGTTCCCACTCTTTTGGGTGCAGAGATCTGTTTACATGAATTCTCAACAATAACAAATGAATATATGTTCCAGTTAGCCCTCATGTGGATCTGCATGATTTTTATTATTTGTGAGTATAAGCACTTAATCTGGTAGACAGGACCAACCCTTTCATCACTGTGCTACATTTAGGGCCACAAACAAGGCTGGAATAGAGGCTACTGCAACAGCCGTGGATTCTAAGAGGTTTTTTCCATTAAGAAAAAAGGGTACTTTTGCCAATGAAATTCAGTTTAGCGTTGCAAAGTGACCCTCAAGTCTCTGACCCCAGCCTGCTTCTCATACCAGTTGCACAAAAGTTTTTGATTGCCAACCTTGAGGTGTCAGGCAGGGAAACTGAGGCACGGCAGAAGGAAGTGGAGAGATGGGACCAGCACCGGATCTCCAGAATCCCCACCCTGTTTGCTATCAAGTACATTCCAGTATCCTCGTACACATGGCTGTTAAGCGTGACAGAGGAGCGCAAGATGAGATTCACCTCATTTGGTGTTGGACACGAAGAAGTTGTACACCCAACCTCACTAGGGGCTTGGCTGTTGGCAGCTTTGGCAGGGGCACGAACCGTCACAGACTGGCAGTGGGACGCCAGAAGGTTAACCTAGAAGAGACTGAGGGCAAGAGAGAGGAGCCCCATTCCTCCAATAGGGAAAATGGATATCTGTTATCTAGAAAATAGGGAAGGGAATCACAGCATCAACATAATTCATGGGTTTAATAAAAAATTCTACCTAAAGGTAGGTGGACTAAAAAAAAAAAAGGCATTAAAAACCAAAAAGGATTAAATATAAGGAAGGAAAATTCTCATTCAGACATTAACAACAGCCCTCTTAGCAAAACTTTCATTTTGGTTCCTGATTTTTGCTAAGCTGTCTAAACTCCTGTGTCCTTATAGGAAAGACTAGCAGCCCTTATCCAAGATTACTACTTTCTGAAGGTATCTTTTGTTGTTTTTTTCTAAACTCAGCTGAAGAGTTCCAGAGCAAAGAAATTTTGCATAGAGGCATTTTCTAGACTAGTTTAATATATATGGAAGTTATATTGTCCTTCAAAAAATTGTACGGGATGTTTATAGCTGCTTACTGACAGCATGTTGTTAAATTTCTCATAGGCCTGTATCAACGTATCGTACACATTCTTGGACCAGATAGGAGGTTCAGAGCGATTAGTGATGAAACAGACTTAGTCACTTGGAAGATCCTTGATCCCAAGCATGTAGGTACGCAAATATTCCTTATTTATGTACATTATTCTGGTGCACTTTGTGGGCCGAAATTTTAAAATCTTATGTAGGTATAAATGGGAATTTATTGATGATGCTAAAACCTAACTTGAGCAATATTTGTGCTAAACTCAATGACTTGAAGGAAATGCGACGGTTGCAGTAAAGGCTCATTGGGTTGCCTTTCCAAACCACACCGTGGTGGGATTTAAAAAAAACCCCAAAACCAGGTAGAATGAAGAAATGTTTTTTTTTAAATTACAGCTAAGTTACAGGAAGGTAAGTAGCTGAATATGACACAGACACATATGTAAAAGGTTGACAAGAATGCCAGTAAAAGCCTGCAGTGAAGGAAGCCAATAGCGAATAAATGCATACATTTAGAGCCAGCACCTTTCTTTTTTTGACTACGCAAAAATATTATATTCATTGCGAACGGCAGACATGCAAACTAAGAGCCAACAGATCATGCCTTTTTGAGCCTCTGAGAGTAACCCAATCATCTGAGGCATATCAAGAGCCACATCTGTCCCTGCCTGGTGTGAGGAAGAGAAGGAGGAAAGAATGGGGCAGCTGTCCTCCAAGGGTCGCTGTGATTGGGATGATTTGCCACTGAGGACGAGATGAGAGGTGATACTCCCAAAACGGGCTTTCTAATATGCCTGGCATTCGGGCACTCACTCATCTGGGCTTTTTGTCAAGTTTCTGTTTCCACCCTGGACTGCAAGAAGAACGCTTTCCTAGGAGCAGTTGTTACTAGAAGGATGGAAGCTGCTTAGCCTTTCGTTTGCCTGTCTACACGCATGTGCATAGTGAGGTGCATTGATGTGACAGCAATGCAAAGAAGAGAATGGGTAAATAAAAGTCCTCCAATTGACTTAAAAGGGGGAAAATAATCCCCAACCTTGGAGCCAAAAGGTGTTGCAGTT
>Ga0065711_1031044_pt1 | contig 30708 bp, 11 predicted proteins | sample Hoacrofraction12_FD_59098 | JGI IMG/M metagenome (GOLD analysis project Ga0065711, IMG submission 59098) | Hoatzin crop microbial communities from Cojedes, Venezuela - Epithelial fraction 12 v2 (version 2) | ecosystem: Host-associated > Birds > Digestive system > Esophagus > Crop | place... | reverse complement strand
GCCCAGGGAGGCTGTGGAGTCTCCTTCTCTGGAGATATTCAAGACCCGCCTGGACGCGGTCCTGTGCAGCTTGCTGTAGGTGACTCTGCTTCAGCAGGAGGGTTGGACTTGATGACCCACAGAGGACCCTTCCAACCCCTACTATTCTGTGATTCTGTGATTCTGTGATTCTTTGTCCAACTGGAGCACTTAGCTAAAATGAGATTTAAGGGTTGCCTACAGATATCCTACACTGCACTACTGGGAATATCACCTGGTGCAGAGACTTGTGAGCTGATGCCCGTCCAAGTGCATGAGCTGTCACGTTTATTGAAGAGTGTATGGAGGTTTGAAATTGGAAAGATTTCTTCTTTCGTATACGTAAATTTTTTTCCAGAACTAAGCTGACACTTCCACACAGCACAACCCAAGGGTCCCTTAGTATCTTGTGCAACATATGAAACATCTAGAACTTGATTTGCTATGGTCAAAATGCAGCTGCTTTTGATTTCACTTGCAATTTGTAGGTGTTAGGGTTTCTCTAGTCATTCTCAAGATGGACACCAAGAGAGGTCAGGGCGATGACAATCTAGTAACATCTACTCTTTTGCATTGTCCATAAAGGACAATGAGTTCAGTCATTCAAAGGAAATTAGAAGAATTCCATTCCAAGTACTCCAAATAGACAATGAATGAGAAATATGTGTTGCATAATTTTTCATTTAAGGGCAGTGGTGGCAGAAGTATGTCCAGGGTGACTTTTGACTACATTAACCACAAAAAAAATATTCTTGTATGTCTGAATTCCCTGCCAACTTCACTACAAACACACCAGTCCCTGCAGTAAACAAGGTAGGGGTCTTACAGGAAAAACCTCATTAATTTTACCAGTCTGATACTTTCAGGTAGTCTCGCCAATATGTAGCTTTGCAACAAATGAAGCAAGGGAACCACCTGAAAAATATAATGTGATCTCATATCAAAAGGGTGCACCGAAAGAGAGTCAAATCTAAGGTTGCTTAGGCACCTTAAATAATATGTTTGATAGTTTAAGTGTTTGACTTCGCAGGTCTGATATTCTGGTAGTTTAATAACATAAAAACTGTAAAAACAACACTGTAGGATCAGGATTTTCAAATCCATAATTACCATTTTCTAGCAGGATCAATCTGAAAATAAGGTTTATTTTCCTCTACAGAGAACCGCACAGACTGCTCAGAAGAGCCATAAAGAGAGGTGGAATCTGTGGCTCTGCAGTGCAGCTCTGTCCCTTGAGCTAATGGAATAACTACAGATGCTGCCACACACCGCCATCCTTCATTTGGGACACATTTCCGAAGGGGAGAAAGCACACACTTTGTGTTCTTGCACACAACCCCAGAGGGGTTTCACAGAGATTGGCTGACAGTACCATACTACAATTTTGTAGCCCTGCCTCCTATTTTCAGCAACATTTGCTATAAGCAAAGCTATCAGAAAAGTGACAAGGTTCAGCTGAAATATATAGAGAGAACAGTTTCTTTTAAAACTTATAAATTGTTCACACAAGTAAAGACCAAGCATACACTCTTCAATCAGACAAAACTGAAGTCAATAAGATTGAACCTGACAGAGAAATTCATGATGAGGCCTCGATGGTACACTGTAGGGAAATAAGTGAAGACACCTACTTATGCGATGTGTAAGATTGATGCGTAGAATGGGATTATTTACAGGTCTTTCTCAATAACCCTTTGTTACCAGCTTGCCCTTCATTTCTTTTTTTGTATTTATAAAGATTATTCAGCCTGAAAACAATTTAAGGCTATTGTACTATGTCCAGATCAAGTTTTTCATGAGATTAAAGCTTTTAAATATGTCTGCATATTTGCTTACTGAACAATATGTTCATATTCCTGAAAAAGAAAGACAATATTTCAAAACATTTTTAACATGTTTTATTACACTGGGTTTTTACACACTTTTGAAACAAATCTTACTTATGCCTAATGTCCAAAATATCTGGAAGCATGCTTGTGTTTCAGTTCCATCATCTTCTTAGGTGAAAAATTCTTACTAAACCAACTGACTAGAACATCATTAAAAATTCTTCGTTTTTTAGGACACTGCATGATTGTTAAACATACTATTTTGTTGCACCACATTCAAAAACAAAAAAATCCACAAATGTCTTCAGTATAATTCCATGAAGAGTGACCATCTGCTTGCTGTCATTATTTTTAATCATGTCTATATAATGCTTGGTGCTGAAATAAAATAAATCACCAAGCCTCAAACCAGCTGGCTTAACATGTTATTTAGAAATTCTCCTGCTTGCATTGTCTGTCTTCCTCAGGCTTCTTGAAGAAACATGGCCAGAGCATTTTTGGATTGACCACACTACTATAACGGTTCCTCAGGGCTTTCCGAAGCTGTTTTGCAGGACTTGGCTGATGCCTCACTACATTCGCAAACATTTGTGCACACACAGGAAGTCAAGATAGGATTAATTTCCGTTCCTCGTATAGAATTTTTGGCATGAAGAGCTGACACTTCAAAAGGCACACAATGATCAGATAAGAAAAATATTGGGAAATTTATCTGAACGTGACCGATTCAGTTTGCTGGACTGTGTAAAACTTTTAACTTAGCCATGTACACATGCTAGTCAAAGGATTGATAGCAGATATTGTTCTATATTGTCAGCTTCAAAGATACAAACATTTAAACTGATAATAAACAATTTCTTTAGTTTGGAACACAGGACTGAAGGGAACTCCCTGACGCTCTGTGTTTGTTCTCAGGCAAGTGACAGTTACTCCAGAAGAATTTACTAGAGATCTTTTTTACATATTCTTTTACCGTATTCTATAAAACTCTTCCTTAAATCTAGAAATAAAACTGAACACAAAATAAAGTTAAACTCTGTAATATAGTTTCAATACAGCTGTGCAATCTACAGCTTGATTCAACAATCCATACACAAGGTCCAGTGCCACTCAAGCTTCTCTGTAATTTTGCCCCTGGCCTTTCAGAAGGACACAGGTGTACTAAGGTCTTACGTCTTATCGGTCAACACCATGTGGATGTCTCAGATATCCTAGGGCACCTCAGAGACTGAGATGTTTAACCTGCTTCTGGTCAATGCCGTCAGAGGAGGCTGGAGAGCCATCCAGATGACAAAATGTACATGACTAGTATAAGGTAAACTTGCGTGTCACAGGGTCACTGCAGACTGAAGTCTTTCTCCTTAATTCTCCATTAGAGAAAAACAAAGCTACATATAGGATTAATGACAACCATGGTCCTAAGCCAGATGTCCCAGGTGCGCATCAGAACAGCAGAAGATTTAGTCCTCCTCATGACTGTGCGCCCTTTCTTGTGTGGTTTATGTATAATGGGCTTTGGTTCCAGTGTGCTCTTTCCTCCCTCTGCAGAAGACCTCAGCATCCTTGACATTAATTCTTTTCAATCTTTGACACTAAGAGGAGAGACTGGTTTGGTCGGTGGAAGCATAAATGCTCCCTTTCACAAAGGATGATCTTTCTTTGCTGTCTTTTAAAGTCAGGAAATGCAGTATGCAGTGGACTTAGTGAAGTGGAAAATCCATTTCTATAGGTTCTGTAGAATGAAATGCAGTTATAAAAAAAATTCCTCCACAAAGTTAAGAAATTTAACAAGAAATTAGGTTCTTTCTGTTCAAGGTTTAATCCAGTCTATAGAATTTAATAGAGAATTACATTCTTGCTGTAGATAGGTTTACAGTTCCTGGAGAAAGGTGATTATTCTCTATTTAAATCTCCAGATCTTTTTTTATGTGGGTAATTTCAGATTTATTCAACTGTTATGCTTCTTCTGCCACCTTGGAAATTCTCCCAATTTCATGAATTTCGCATGGATCCATCAACACAACCAGAAACATGAAATTTTCATTCCTAATATAAAAGTGCAATACTATATTGTTTTGTGACTTCCCACTTGATAATTCGTATGTAGCAGTACCATCATCTTCCACTGGAATTAGACTGCAATTTTTAAGTTCTATTCAGAGAAAAGGTTAAAATGATTTGGAAAAATCATGCTAGAACTCTGGTATTTCAGGTTGCAGTACCGCTATGCTAGTATTTTATTTTATTCAGCCAAGGTACAACCCATTTTACTCCTGACTTAGCCTTCCAGAGTACGAGACATGTCATCTCTCACACAGTAAGTGAAATATTTGAATTGTTTTTGTGTTGCAGGTAAAAATCTTATTTAATCCATAAATGCATATGGCTTGCAACATCATTAGGACAGAAACCTTCCCTCCTTACATTTGGGTAAAATTCTGTCTTGGGTTTGTGTGGCGAGGTTTTGGTAGCAGGGGAGCTACAGGAGTGGCTTCTGTGAGAAGCTGCAAGAAGCTTCCACTGTGTCCAACAAAGCCAAAGCTGGCCGGCTCCAAGATGGACCCATTGCTGGCCAAGGCCAAGCCCATCAGTGATGGTGGTAGCAACTCTGTAATAATGTATGTAAGAAGGGGAAAAAGTTGCTGCACAACAGCAACCGCAGCTGAAGAGAGGAGAGGAAATATGTGAGAGGAACAGCCCTGCAGACACCAAGTTAAGGGAAGAAGGAGGGGAGGAGGTGCTCCATGCACCAGAGTACAGATTCCCCTGCAACCTGTGGAGAAGACCATGGTAACACAGGTTGTCCCCCTGCAGCCCATGGAGGTCCATGGTGGAGCAGATATCCACCTGCAGCACATGCAAGGTACCAAACACCAGAGCAGGAGGATGCCTGAAGGAGGTTGTGACCCTGATCAGGCTCCTGGCAGTATCTGTAGCCCCATGGAGAAAGAGCAGCCCACGCTGGAGCAAGTTTGATGGCAGGATTTGTGACCCTGTGGGGGACCCACACTGGAGCAGCCTCTTCCTGAAGGACTGCACCCCGTGGGAAGGACCAACACTGGAGCAGTTCATGAAGAGCTGCAGCCTGTGGGAAGCACTCACATTGGAGCAATTTGTGGAGAACTGTCTCCCTTGAGTGGGACCCCACTCTGGAGCAGAGGAAGAGCATGAGAAGTCCTGCCCCTGAAGAGGAAGGAGAGTCAGAGACAACGTGTAATAAACTGACCGCAATCCCTATTCCCCATGTCCCTGCGCTGCTCAGGAAGAGGAGGTAGAGAACTCGGGAGCAAAGTTAAGCCTGGGAAGCAGGAAGGAATGGGGCAAAGGTGTTTTTAGGATTTGTTTTTACTTCTCATTATCTTACTCTGATTTGATTGGTGATCAATCCAACTAATTTTCCCAAGTCATCTGTTTTGCCCATGGTGGTAATTGGTGAGTGATCTCTCCCTGTCCTTGTCTCAACCTGCGAGCCTTTCATTATATTTTTCTTTCCCCTGTTCAGCTGAGGAGGGGGAATGACAGAGCAGCTTTGGTGGGCACAAGGCATCCAGCCAGGGTCAATCCACCATGAATGCCATGCACATAGAAACACATAAATAGTGAGTAACAATCACTTGTGTGTTTGTTGCATATACAATAGCTTTTATGAAGACCAATGTGTTTCAGTTGGTAAAAGGCAGTACAAGGTGGGGAGTGTGGGGATCACATTTGGACAATCATCAATAATTTGTCACTAGCATTATGAAAGTCTTGTTCATATTAAAAATATTCTCTTGTATCTTCTGTGTATTTCAAAATCAGGTAATCCCAGTGTAAGTCACTAAATACCTTCTACATTCTGTAACCTGAGAGGTATGAAAACACTGAAAAAAGATAAGCCAGGGGCCACTGGATTAGTACACAGTTTTAACTGAGTAGACTGTAACTGTAATCAGGGGTGCAAATGTCACTCAAATAGGACAAAAATTATATAAATAAAGGTAAATGAAGTGTGAAGTTCAATTATGTCATGTAACATTGAGTGTTTCTGCTTGGGGGATCCACCCCTGAGCTAATAACCTTAGGGTTTTTTTATTCAGGAGAGACAAATGTACATGTTCAGGTTTACATCAGAGCCATTTGACCCAACTAAGATGAGAGTGCATGTCCTGCATACACCTCTGTCTCTTCACTGACTACAGACATGGTCTATGGCAACTGGTTCACCAATACTGTAGAGGACTGCCTCAGATGAATAACACTCCCTGTGTTTGATTGTAGCAAAAAGGATCAAAATAGCCATCACCAGATGCCACTTTTTTAAAACCCATGTCCTTAAAAATATTCTATGAGAAACCCAGAAGAGCTGATCATTTGCATCTTAAAGCACTGCTCTGTATTAATGCAAAGGAGATGCTGTAAAGCTGATGCTTACTAGCTCCAGTGAACTGTATGCTGTTAATCACAATTTTTCTGCTAGTGTTCTGCCAATGTTTGGGAGATTGCACTCTCAATGAATTAATAGATGGACATGCTCTGTAGTTTCTTGAGCAAATATTTCAGACTCTGACATATCAAATTCAATTTGGATAGCAATTAATAACAGCTTTCTGTTAAGTTAGCTCAGATTCTAAAAATACTTGGTCACTTCTGCTAGAGATGGCTGATTTCTTCACAAATTAGTCTCCAATAATTTCAACAGATATGTTGTTATACCTGTATGTAAATATTTATGTGAACTTGCAATACATTTAGTTCTAGAGTCCCCTCATTTCTCAGGGCATGTGTGAAACACACAGCTTTCCAGTACTGTGTTCTTTTTTTCTCTTTAGGGTTCAAGTTGCTCATTTAAGATGAATTTGAGGTAACTATATAAATGTCCTTGATGAGAAACATTCTATAAATACTTCTAAACCAAAAAAACTCAGTTCAAATTTTGTTAAGACCATTATCAAGTCACTGAGTGTCAAAACTTACCTGCTTTCACCTGAACTTGTGCCGAGTTCAACTTCTAAGGTGCTACTTTAAATTTAAAGTCTGATTACGGATTTGAAATTTCAAAGATACTTTATGATTTTAGAAAAATAGTTTTAAAAGTTGTTAAATTACATCATATCCATCTGTACTTTTCAAATTTCTTATACTCAAAAATTTCCACACTGCTAGAAATTCACATTAATTGAGCAAAACACAGTACTGCTAACACCATAACCGCACAGAATTCATTGCTGTAGATGCTAGGGAATGAAAACAAATTTTAAAAAAATAAATAAAATTAGAGAAACTATTAAAAATAGCAATAAAGCTAAAATTTAAAATACAGATGTAAAGAATTCTCTAGAACTATATAGGAAGAAAAACAAGTAAAAGAAGCTAAAGAAGCTAAAAAAAAGAACAACAGGAAAGGAAAGACTGAATTCCACTTCTCCTTAACATATATGACAACAAAACACTGGAAAAATTCAGTGCTTTTGACTTAGGTGACAGAAGATTCAATATTGTCAGAAGACAGAAATTCAAGAAACACAGGGTAGAAAAAAAAATCACCTGGACTTGCCAGCTGCAGTCCAAAATTATTTTAAGAAAAATTGGGTATAAGAAACTAATCAGTGTGGCTGTTGCGTAACATGTCTATATGTGACCTTTTTCTTCAAGAAACAAGCTTCTGTAACAGTATGTGTGTGTATGTGTTTGCATACACCTCCATAAAAAAAAAAAAAAAAGGAAACGAAAAAACAAAGGCTTCCTGTAAGAAGAAAAACAGTATATTTTTTTTATTATTCCTGAAAGCTGAAACATGTAAAGAAAACCAGAAGCTAGTTTTACTGCTAACGAAGTGCTAGAGGGTCACTTTGCTGAGAAAGATATTAACAGAATAATGCTAGCCCTCATGGAGGTTACATTCCCTACCTAAAATATTTACTGCAGAGAAATTCATATTGGTACAAATTGTACACAAGCCCTGGGAAACCAGAGCCTTCATAAAAGTTGAATTTTGCCTTTAGGTTCACATATGGGCAAAGCAAAATTCAGTATAAATGAAAAATATTTCACTTTGTTTCCATTTAATAGACCTGAGGAATTATTTTAAGAACAGCCTTGAAACAAATACATAATTTGTGTCAGTGTTTTAATAGAGCGTATCTTTTTTTCCTGGACGTTGTACTTTGAATGTGTCTTGATATCCTGCACAGTTCCTCATGAACATGTAAAAATCTCACTGTGAACATTTATCATGAACATATTTCCCATTTCAGTACAGAACATTTTTTTTCTGCTGCAGTATTTTCTATATTATCAGTCATAGCTTATACACTAATGAAAAACACTTTAGGGTGTTTTTTTTTGCACAGCCTCTGGTTGAAATTTTGTTTGATATATCCTGTTTATTTACATTAATACTGTACTCTGTGGCTTTCAAAAGTGTATTCTTCTCTAGTATTAGAACACCCTGGCTTCTGGTGTAGTTCTCTGTGCCCACAAGTAGTCTCACTGAAGCTCCCAAAAGGGGGATTCCAGGCCTGCAAATAATTGGAAAAGCAGATTCATAGTATGCATGTTAGGGTATTAATTCAAGACTGAGGAAAAAAATCGTAACAAGTATTGCCTGCCACAGAAATAACCTCAAAGGAAACTGAATAAAACAGTCCTGCTGAGTCACTAGATAATCGTTTTATATCCTCTGATTTTAACACAATTGCTCACTGAGTGGCGAAAAAGAGAAAAAAACCCAAACAGCTAGAACCCAAGAACCAACCACTATTTAATTTTCCTAAACCTAGGATAAATTGGTAAGTTTTAAACTGCTTCCTAAATTTAAAAAAATATAAATCAACTGACAAATTTATGTGTCTTTCCCTTATCTTGTGTAGCAATTCCTAATATATTTGCTTTTCATTTCTTGTAATGTGCTGATATTGTGTTATTTTTATGGTATCTTAGTTGGTTTATTCTTTGTAACCCGAAGAAGCAGCAGTGGACACATGTGATATTAAATGAATAAATTATATCTGAGTTTATTTATCTGCTCTACCTTTGTTGTCAAATTACTATTCTGCAGAGTAAGAGGATAGGGTGTGTTCTGCTTGTTTGCAGTAAGTATTTGCGAATCAAGCCTTCATTTAGAATAGCTTCATTCGCATCAAAATCTAACTAAACTTATTGCTATAAAAAAAAGTTTAACTGAACCAAGAGTGAGGCTTTGGCAACTGAAAATAGTAAATCTCCATGAATAATTTACATAGATTTTGTTTATGCTAATGAAATCTCTCATTTATCTCTATTTTGTGTAATTATCACACAATTGCAAAAATTCAAAGACAATAAAAACTAAAGGAGAGGATCTGGAACAGTTTTGCTGAGTACTGGTGGGCCGGTCAGCAGAGTTCAAGGTTAACTTTTTAGCAAATGTTACAACTCAGCTGCGGATTAGTTTTGGGCACCCATCTCAGATGGAAAGACTGCATTATGACTCTAAGAAACACTGCCAGAAAGTCACAGGGCAGAAGAACATCTCTGTGTACTCTGGGATTCAAAAGATGGGAGTGCTGAGAGGAAATAGTACAAAGAGCTACATTATACATACAATTTTCTTTTTAAATGGGCTGACATACTTTTGGGTATTCTGCAGCATATGCATTACACCTTTAATTAGATTGTTTTGTGTTAAAAGCTAAGCACAAAAGCAAATCAAAAAGCATACATGATTCGGTTTTGGATTAAATTTAGGAAAATGTATCACTGGTAAATGGAGCAGCAAGTTATCACTGCTTCTCCTATTTTAGCTAAAATGCTGTGAAGAGAACGGAGGACAAGTGAATCAACAAGCTAATTCATAGGTACATACTTTTGCTGCGAAGTTCAGATTCAGGCCTGATCTTATCAAGTTTCATGTACAGACTATGCTAGTAACAGGTTTTCAATGGAAAAAAATGGTTCCAACTTCTGTGGCTGCGCAACCCCACCAGAAATACAAATTAAGTGTAATGATGACTCAAAAATCTGTACGTCGTATCAGTAAAATCTAAACCTATCCTATTTTTTTAAATTTGGATTTAAAATTAACATTTAATTAATTTTTTTTTAAGATTCTAAAATGTAACTTTTGAAAACGTGGGTGGTAGAGAAGCGTAAACATCCACACCTGATTTTCTGTAGGAACAAAATATAAAATAAATCTATTTTAATAGGGGTTACATGTTCAGACAGCAGGGATTTGGCACAGCTGCTTTTGAATGTCAAAAGCAAGTTTCTGGGGCATTTCTATTCCTCCTTTTATCTTCTGCCACAGAGATCAGAATAAAAAATTATCAGGAGGACCCAGTGCCATACAGGTCTAAACACAAATGAGACAAGTGAAGTCTAAAACATTTCTTCCAATTTCAGCTTTCCCTCTGGCTTTATTCTTACTATTCGAGGAATATTAAAAAGAAGCAGGATGTTTTTAATGGGTTGTCAGCAGCATTGTTTTCATTAACAAAAGGGAACTCAATCAACTGCTCTGCCAAACCTCTCTGTCTGTTCTTTGATGGGCATGATAAATGGTGCCAAGCATTGTCAGATCCTGCCAGATTAAATTAAAATGATAGGTGTTCAAAATCTTTTAGGACTAAGCCTAGTGTAATTTTGATCTTATTTCCTCCAGAAAGAAAAAGAATAGTAAAAAAGTAAGCAAGAAAGACAGTAAAAGTTTAGAGATAAAGTAGACTAATGGAAACATTCTGTCATTAAAAGTTTCTTTCCAAGGCAGTGATAGAAATTGAGTGAATCCAAACTATGTCTGTTTACACGTGACTGCCAGAACTAGTAGGAACAAGATGAAAAATGGTAACTCACAATAGCACCACATAAATGAATTTTTAAAAAGTGACACAAAAGTAAAACATGTTTAGTGAGTGTTTCAAAACAGCCCAAAGTTTATCAGGCTCTTAACCAACTATGTTAAAACATTAAGATTGTGTCTGGAATTATTGTCAATCCTAGCAGATAAGGAGAAAATGCAAAGCCTTTTTTAGGCAAAAAGAGGTTAGTATTTACAGATACAAGGTTAAATAGTACTAATAGTTCTATTTGTACTAGCATGAAATATTCAGCTAGTTTTAAAAGGTAATGTGCTTAAAGAGGCAAATTCCATTGAATCTTTCAAACCAGTAAATTTATTCTTCACGCAGCCAAAAGTTAAACTCTCTGGGTTCAATGTACTCACTCCCCACTTGTTTAAATTTTCATGCCTGCCCTGCTGTCCCACTTCATTTTCAGAAGACTAAGCATCCTTACAAGTTTCAGTGTGAGAGGTATATTAACTGAATATACAGGTAGTATAATCCAGATATTGTTAGAAAATGCAAATCACTGTTGCCACAGTAGTGATGTTTTCAAAACACAAATTTCAATGACAGAAATGTTAGTTTTGATAATGACTGCATCACTGCTGTTCTTGGCAATGAGGGAAAAGCTCCGGCCAAGTGGCACACCCTGAAAGTGGCTCCTATACCAAACAAAACATTAACATGCAGGATTATATTTTGCTTAGAACTGAAGGTTGGCAGCAGCTTTATAATAAGTCTTCAGGAAGTGTGGTATGATTTACCACTATTATATTTATTGTTGGTGGTCTTGTAGGCCAGCGCTGGATAATATTGAAGACATTTATGAAATATTCTTTACATTTTTAACTCCACTTTATGTCAGTAGTTCAGAAAATTTACAACTGCTGTTATGTGTACAACTGTACAGTGAAATGGAGCTCATTGCAGGAGCTTCAGGTCTCATGTCTCCTCCAATATAGCATGTCTTTTTAATTTGCAGCGTTGTCATCACAGTATGCTTGATTAGGGACTAGTGTTGAAGATAACTCTGTAGGATAAAATGCTTGCTCTCTTAGCCATGTTGTTATATAAATTCTGCCATGTGTACATGCCGAGAGAGAACTTGAAAGATGTAAAATGTAGCTTGGTGCAAGCAGGAATACCTTTATTGCTTTTAGTAGAGTTGTACAAAAAAAAAAAATCATCTCAAGACATTGACCCACAGCAGTCATTAAATTAGTACAGCAGGATGACAGGGGTGTTATATATCCTCTGCTACTGATTATGTGACAAATTACTGTTTTGTTTTATGCTAGGACTGAGGCCTTTGTAGGTAAAGGGAGCAGTCCCATAGCTGGACTGAAATGCAGGATTTCCAACATCTGCTATAGTGAAGTACAAAAAGATGCTTTGAGAACTGGGGAGCTGGTGGTGCTAGGGCTAAAAGAGGCATATATTTTAACACAGATGTAATATAGATTATTCTACAGCATGCTTTTTAGAGACAGAAGAGATCAATTATAACTAAATTGAGATGTGATAGAAGGAGATTTAGTGATACAAGGAAGCTTAAATTAATCCCTCCTAAGGTAATATCGACAAACATTACTTGTTGGTGTCATTAGTGTAGTGCTTTCAGCAGTCTGTGACAAAAGCAAGAGCACCGCATCATGTGAAAGGAAGGAAACTGTTCATCAGCAACTAAAACCAGTCCACCAGATTCTCAAAATCTGGAAAAAAAACCTACCAAAAATAAAACCCTAAATACTGATCAGACTCAAGGAGTGAATTTTTGCTGTCTCGTCTGATTGCCCTTGAACTCAATGCCTTGCTTTCATTCCAGGCCAAACCAGAGTGGCCTGCCGTGGCACAGGCCCGTCCCAGTGAGACTCTGCTCGAACTCCTGCCACACAGTGGAACAGCTGAATCTCGAGCCCACTGGAACCCACAACCATGCCAAAAGGACTAGCCCAAACAGCAACAGCGTCAGCCATCTTTTCTTCTGCCAGCACTCGCTCTTTTGCACACGCGCCCTACCATGGAGGGTTTCCAGGTGACCCAAATCTGCCTAGCAACCAGTGATGACACACCCTGAGCCGACTGCAGCCAGTCGCCCGTTGCCATGCAAGCCTCTTGCACAGGGCATGCCCATCCTCCTCTTAGCACTACGCCTGAGCAGACCCCAGCCTGTAGACCTCCATTCCTTCATCCTCCAGTCTCTCTCCTAGGAGCTGGAGAGTGCCAGTGAGAAGAGGCTAGACAGGAGCAATCTTTTGTTTTCCCATCCCCTTTTTTCCTATCCCCTGTTTCCATCCTGGCCCAGGAAGGCCATGGTGGGGAGGAACAAGATGGCTGCAGGTCCCCAAGAGGAGTCTGAAGCCACTGCTGACCCTCCTCCAAGAGCGCCTTCATCATCTGCACCTTTGCTTTAGATATCACTATCTGAGGGCTAAAACTTAAAACCTCACATTTTCTTTTATTTTTCCACAGGGAAAAGAAACTATGGAAGTTGTGCATTCTATCCTATGTGAAGGACCGTTCTGCTTTTCACATATACCGTGATTAAACACTTGTTCTGACATCACTGTGGTTCAGTTCCTTCTGTGATCTTCAAAGGTGAAACCTAAACTCCCCCCAGCTCTCAAAATTCAATGGAACTCTTCATCCTTTGATGGTACTCCACATAAAACACTTTGAATATGTGGGACTTTAATTTGATCTGATCCTAAAAGCCATCACACTAGAGCAGACCAAAGGTTCGTGTAGTCTCCCGCAGCGGCCAAAGGCTTCATGGCTCTCAGTGGATTTCTCTCCCACTTGAAATCTCCCCTCAAACCCGCTTGCTGTCTAGATAACCTGGCAGGATGGCACTGATATCTGCCTGTCTGCAGAATAAACAGCGCCTTAATGAGGCAGGATGCTTTCTGAGAGAGGAAAACGAGGGAGAATGTAGAAACGATAGGTTGTGGAACATCAGATATTGCCTGGAAAAGATCTGAAACTGCATTAATGAAAGTTGTTAATACAGCTTTGGGGTGGATTGAGGGAAGGGAGGAGGGAAAGGAGCTGCTGCTTGTAAACTTCAGAGAGAGATCTGAAATTAGAAAAGTCCTGTTTAAACAGAAGCTTCGAAAATTATAAATTGAGCTACCTTTAGAGGGCAGTTAAATACTAATCTCAGGGGACTGTGGGCAGAACCTGACAGACTTCGAATGGCTAGAGAAACATTTTCTTGAAAGAAACAATAAAACTCGTATGCTGCTAGCTTACAGCCTCAGACAGGGAGAGGAAAAAAAAAAAGAGATCTATTTTAGCAATTAGGAACCATATTGGAGCTATGAAATATAAAACAAAAGAAATTTGTGAACTCTTTGAAGATTTCTATTAATGCCTTTATACTTGCAAGAAACAGGTCTCTGGAGATAAAAGGTCAGATTGTGAAGGCTAATATGTCTAGTTACTCAGCAGAATAAAAGGCCAGGTTGGACTGTCCTTTTGAAGCTAATGAAATTCAGAAGTGATTTAAAAAATATGCCAACAGGAAAAACTTCAGGGCTTTTCCAATTCCATTGTGATTTTTCTTTTTATATTTTCAGAATATACTGGGTAACACTCGTAGCTTGGAGGACAAATTTGCTTTTCCATTATGATCGAGGAAAATTTTATGCATTCCTGTAATTCATAAACATGTTATAAAATGTAGATATTACGGATCCACTTTTCTGTTTGTCTAGTAAAGTATTTCCCATTACTACAGCCACAAGAAATAGAAACTGAGATTCTGCATATGTGTTTGCTGAGACAAGTTTCAAATTTGGTAAATGCAGTGAATTAGGTATAAATGGTGAATTAGGAGAGTGAAGTTAGGAAGGAAACTGGATATTGCATGGCTGAGCTCATTTTGAGGGCGGGTTTCATGTTTTATTTGGAGAGACTGAAGCTGCTGACTGCAGTAAATTCAAAGCTGAATTTATTGCTTTTGAATGTTGTGGTACCTTGGTTCATCCAGGCATATATTACATTGTTTGTGAACCCAAAAGAAGCACTGAAACTGTTCCAGCTACTGGCTTCCACAGTGGAAGGCTTTGCCTTAGCAGTCAAGCTCATGCAGACTCCAGATTGACAGGCCTGTGAGCTTGCATAGTGGGCACCCACCTGTCAGCTATTTGATGTTGTCTGACAAAGCCATTCGGTAGAAGCTGCGCCGCTTCATCTTGCTCGCTCTTCCTGCCTCCTGAACTCTGCATTAAGAACTTGCTGCTGATCTTCAGCAGATTTTTGACTACAGTGTGATCTTGCCCAGTGGTTTTGGATTTTCCAGATCCTACTCTCAGCTTACCCTGATCCATGGTACATGGATCTAGCTCCAACCCCTGACTCTCACTGGGCCTTAGCAGTTACGTGTGACTGCTCACATCCAGACATACATACACTTCAAATCTTGCATATGCCCTTATTAGTATTCTTGCATTTCAGATAAGCAGCAGAACTATTTTACTGGGGCTGGAAAGTTATTAGTGTAAGGCATAAAGACTTTCGCAACACACTAATGAGAAGATCATTTCTAACTTTGCTTACAGGGCAAAGGCATTATAATGATGTCACAGAATAAACCACAGAATGGTTGAGGATGGCAGGGACCTCTAGAGGTCATCTTGTCCACCCACCTTACCCCCCTCAAGCAGGGCCACCTACAGCAGGCTGCCCAAGACCATGTGCAGGTGACTTTCGAGTATCTCCAAGGATGGAGAGTCCACAACCTCCCTAGGCAACCTGTGTCTGTGCTCAGTCACCCTCACAGTAAATATAAGTGTTTCCTGGTGTTCAAATGGAGCCTCCTGTTTCAGTTTGTGCCCATTGCCTCTGGTCATGTCATTGGGCATGAGCAGAAAGAGCCTGGCTCCATCTTCTTTGCAGTCTTCCCTCAGGTATTTGTATACATCGATAAGACCCCTCTGAGCCTTCTTGTCTCCAGGCTAAACAGTCACAGCTCTCTCAGCCTTTCCTCATAAAAGAGATACTCCAGGCCCTTAACCAACCTTGTGGCCCTTTGCTGGAGTCTCTCCAGTATGTCCATGCCTGTCTTGTACTGGGGAGCCCAGGACTGGACACAGTACGCCAGGTTTGACCTCACCAGGGCTGAACAGGGCAGGAGGGATCTCCTCTCTGCATCTGCTGGCAACACTCCTGCTAATGCAGCCCATCATACCAACAGCCTTCTTTACTGCAATGTCACATTGCTGACTCATGTTCAACCTGGTGTCCCCCAGGACCCCTAAGTCCTTTTCTGCAAAGCAGCTTTCCAGCTGAGCAGACCCCAGCGCATATTGGTGCCTGGGGTTTTCCTCCCTGAGTGCAAGACTTTGCACTTTCCTGTGCTGAGGATCTTATGGGAGATGGTATCAACAACCTGTCAGTGGAATTCCTTCACAAGCGTCTTCTCTGGAGGCCTATAATGTGATATTTGACTACTGCTGGACCCATGACAGGATTAAAATATTATCCTACCTTGGTTCTCAGCATTATTTATATATTGCTATATAACCGTTGGTCATTTCACAACTATCTTAGAAAATTAATCTTATTTCATTCTTGCATGACTTTAAATGACCATATTAGGTTGGCAAAGATTGAAAGATGGACTGTTTGCTCTAATGAAAGCATCTCTTTCGTACCTTTAAAAAATAATTTATTACTGTTTAGAGTTCTGCACCGATTGCTCTCTAAATACTGCTAGCCTTAATAAAAATCTTTCTGGCACAACCCTACTAAATGTTTTATCAACTTGGGAACTTCTCAGAGCAGATGACTTTGAGACTGACATGAATAAAACTGAACTAGTGAGAAATTATCTGTAACAGAAAGAAGCAAAATACTTTTTGGGGAAATTGCTAAAAACCTGTTTGCCTTACCAGAGGTAGCAGCTCTTCTCCAAATTAAAACTACTCAAAATAACTTAATTTTGATATAGATCTTTACTTCCATTTTAGTTTGTGTTGCATATCCTCCCCATTCATTATCTGCAAGTTCTGTCCAAGGATATTCAGGTTTATGTTACATCCAGTAGTGTAGTGGAGCAATCTTCACAAGAGGTAAACTCCTCTGTCTTTCCCTCCAGAACAGTGCTCTCATTACACGGCTACAAAGTCAAGCTTCTTTATTTTTTATTCCGTAATGCACAAGCTGACATTCATTTTTTATACAGTAGTGATGCAAAATGATTTGGAAATCACAGAATCATAAAATAATTCAGATTGGAAGGAGACTCAGGAGTTCATCTAGTCCACATCCCTATTCAAAACAGGATTAACTCCAAAGTAAGGTCAAGTAACGTGGGGCCTTGTCCAGATCAGTTTTAAAAATCTTGATTTTCTAACATCTTTTCTGGGCACCTTTTATTGTGCTCAGCAGACCTCACTGTGAACAATTCTATCCAGCTTATCCAGCCAGAATTTCCCTTGCTGCAGCCTGTGACTATTGCTTTTGTCCTTGACTGTGCACTTCTGAGAAGAGTCTAGCTCTCTTCTCTGTAACTGCCCTTTTAAAAGTTGAAAGCAGGGATTGGATTCATACTTAGCCTTCACTTCTCCAGGCTAAATAAATATAGCTTCCTCTGGCTTTTTCTGCATATGAAGTGCTCTACACACCTAGCCACTAGGTGACTGGGACAGGCAGCTTAGTAACTCTGGACTGGATCCTTTCCAGTTTGTCAATGACTCTTTTGTACTGGGGAGCTCAAAGCTGGACATAGTGCTCCAAACCTCAGGAGGGTGGAGTAGAAGGAAATAATCACTTCTCTTCCCTTCACCTGCTGTCTATGCTCTTGCTAATGCATCCTAGTATGTAGTTAGCCTTCATCTCCTGGAGGCCTTGCTGCTGATTCATGTTGCATTTGTTCATGAGGGCTGCGCCTCCTTGACCAGTGCTATTCTGCATAGTTGTTGCTTGTCCACTTAGGCCCAGCCTATACTACACAAGCTTATCCCATCCCAAGTGGAGGACTTTTAATTTGCCTTTGCTGAGTTTCCTGAGGTTCCTATTTGCTCATTCCTCCAGACTGTGAAAGCTTCGCCACCCTGCCCTCCAGCCTACCAACTGCTTTGCCTTGTCTAGCGTTATCTGTGAACTTCACAAAGATGCTTTCTGTCCCGTTGCCTGAGTCATTGATGAAGACATTAAACAGTATTGAGAAGGTTGCTAGTGGCTCAACTGTATAAAAACTTGCAGAGGTAAAGTGGAGGATGGTTAACTGCTCATTTCTGAAGTATTCAGATGCAATAACAATAGACGCCATAGGGAATACCCGTGTGGAAAGTAATAATTCAATTGTCGGAATGGCATTTGAATAGTGTGCAGCAAATAGGACCTAAGGCCACACATCAAATACTAAGGATAAAAGAAAAAAAATAGCATCTGTTCACTCTTTGAGCATTATCTGTCTTTTGTGTTGAAAGGGCCATGGGTTCAGTGAAAAATAACCACTGATCATGTGATCATGAAAAATAATCAGTGGTCATTTATCTATGTGCACAAGGGGACTGAATCTTGTATTTACTAATTTTGTGCATGTTTATCATTGCAATCTGAAAAATATTTTGAGAAAGATATGCATGTATATACTCAGGATGTATGAAAAGGCTGTAGCTTGGAGCAGAGAGCTCCAGTGAAGGGACACGTGTTTCTCCAGCTTGCCCACTGGTATGCTACATAAAACTACTCTGAACAATCTTCAGTTTAGTTGATCACATCTACAATATTGTAAGAGGAGAGGAGGAGGAGATTTGGTTAAGCTGAGGAATAAGAGTAAGAGGAAGAATAATAAGAGTAAGAGGAATAATATGGCAGAAGAGAACAAGGTGGTTCATATGGTTTTCAAATTTTGTGGAGAAATTGAACTATAATTTAGTAAACTACTGCAAATTTATTAATATATTATCATCTTCTCTTGTAAGGTGTGTATACTTCTACTAATCAGTGTGTTCTTCATTTTGCATGTTGGCTGTCTAGGAATTTGGACCAAATCTCAAACCCACATCTGTCTTTAACCACGGCTCTTACTGAAACGAATACCAAATACATCTTTGGTTATTGTATAAATATCTAGATGTTGAAAAGGGCTGCTGATATCACACACCAACAATTCAAATATTTATCTGCGCTGTCTGCCAAGGGGAACGGTGTGAAGAAAGTAATCTTGAAGATATTTTGAAGAATTCCCTTTCAAACACTGTTAATGTGTTAAGTGTCCTGCACACGTGAATGGGTGTATGCAAGCACTGGGTTGAAACAGAAAGGCAAATAAATTATTGTTACTTTATTTTGTTACACTTAATTATTGTTTTTTTTGTCAAGTATTTTCAGATCCTAGCTGAAAAGGAACAGCAAATCATATTGCATAGGTGTAAAAATACAGCCCTTTAATGATACAGCTCTGATGCATGCTGCATAGCTTATGATTTTCCTCTAGCTGGCAGATACTTAATGTTTATTAAAGAACTGCACATTATAAGGAAAGTGCAGAAATCTGGAATGTATTCAGATGCTGAAAAATACATGGATGCTCTTAGCTGAGTGAAAACATGATTTATACTTCTTACAATTTCTTCCAAAAGAGGAAATCCACTAATTTGATAGAAAAAATAAGACCTGCAAACTTCCTACTTGTTTGCTTTTCAAGCAGATCAGTGGCTTTTCTCTATTACAAGAGAATATGAAGGGCACAGTAAAGAATGTCAAAAGGAAATTTGTTCAATCTGAAAGGTGCTGAAACAATTAATTGGAATGTCACTATTATAATGAGGGAATCATGTATTAACAACTATTACTTTTATTAATGATCTGCAGAAGGCTTGTATTTGCAGCTAGCTCAGGTGGACTTTTTACTCCTGAAACTTTGCATATCTCCCTGTCTCTTTTTAAATAGTGCTGTAACTTGCTCAGAAATTTAATTTTCACCTGAGCAGTAGAAAAAGCATTATGCTAATGTCAAATACATTAATAAAATCTTTGAAGAATCGCGATGTTGCTTGAACAGCTGCACTGATTTCTTTTACTGTGCAGTCCCCAATCCAGGAGACTTTAATTCTGTTCTCTTTTATATGAAAAGATGTGCATTCCTTTTCACTGGACATTGTAATTGCCCAAATACGTGTCTATGGCTTCATAAAAATGCCAAACTTATAAATAGGTTTTTTCCAGCTATCACATATATCTAGATGTATGATTTTTTTTTCACTACTACTTCGCTCTTCCAGAAGAGTGTTAGTGTCAAATCATGCATTTTAAACAACTAGAAACCATAAATCCTAATAGCAGGATTTTTAATCTCTTTCAAAAGACAAATCTTTTACTGTTGACTTAAACATAATACTGGGGAAATGCTCAGTGTTGACATTGAAGGACAGTTTTAGCCATGTAAAAGTAAATATCATATTTTGAGGTTAGATCTTGAATGAGCGGCAGATTTTTTTTTTAATTAAAGAAATGAAATGCCCATAGTCTTTTTTGCTTTGTTGCCACGTAATCAGCTTCAATGCCTCACAGACCCTCTTGCCCAGTTCTATTGGAATTGACATGTGTGCCTCTGCTCTGTTGAGAGATAATGTACTGTGCCGCTTCTTGACCTACTGACCAATGCCACCAGTTGGCACAGGCTCTTGACAACAGGAGACAAATTTGCATTTCCCCAAGAAAGCTCCTCAGAAAATGGAAACGGATTCTAAAGCTTTAGTTCTACAGTTGGATTTCAAAGTCTTCTGCATAAAGCATCTCAGAAAGGTTTACTTTTACCCCTGTTACACTACTGTACAGCACTGATGTGAGGTGGGACTGTGGAAGTGTAACACAAAGGATGCAGAAGTCCTTGGCTAGCTTCTTCGAATCCAGAGATGTACAATGCCAAAGTTCAAGCAAGGTGTGGATGAAAGGTTTCATATGTCATGAGCAAGTAAAATGTATAGGATACAACTTGCAAAAGCATTTTACAAAATTACTGTGAAAGGGGTTTCTATTTTTCTTTTCAATATTTAACTAAGCATACTATTTATCACACCAGTGGTTTCATGTCAAGTAGGCAGAGGAATTATGTGAGCTCTAGTGATTAAACACAGAGATGTTAAACCTTGTCATAGCCTTGTGTTTGTCTCTGGGGCTGTCACTGTAGGAGGTACCAGCTACTGAGGCCTGTCAAAATCTATTAAAAGTGATCTGCTGCTTAATGCCCTGGATATGAAGACAGGATAGGGAATCCGACAATGCAAAACAAAACAGTGCTCATAAGAGAATCTCTGCTGAAGTGCAGAGCAGATTTCCTCACCAGTTTCTGAAGACCTTTTTTGAATAAAGAACAGTGGGGAATTTTAGAAAAGGAGTGGTTTCATAATTGGAGAGGAGACTGTAACAAGATTCTTCTTATTCTCCAAGAAACAAAGACGAAATACTTGTCTCATTCAAGCTAAGCAAGCACTGGTCTTCTGGTGATCAGGAGAATCTAAATATTTTCTCTAATTGTGAGGGTCCCAGAAGACCAGACCATTAAGGTTGTTGATGATAATACACTTCCCAGTGAGGACATAGAGATGGAACTAGAAGCTAGGAGACAACAAGGGACAAACACAACAGTCACTGATGCCATGCCCTCCCTGAAAGCAGGGGCCACCCGTGGGCTCATGTCCCAGCCCAGTCTCAGCCTGTCCCTGTCCCCAGGGACGTGCCTGATGCCCAGGGCCAGGGCTTTCTCTGGTTACACCCAGCCACCCTGAACCTAGTTGGGGTGGTGAGATGGGCCAGTGGGGAGTCTCTTGAGTTTCCTCATCCCTTAGCAAGCCACAGGCTCTTGCTGCATCCCTGATTCTGAGAACCTGAGGCACAGGAGCTGAATTCTTGATTTTGTTATCAGTTGATCAGTCTCCAGTTTCAAGTAATCTAGTGCCTGTTTCTGTGACTTCTATGGGGAGGTTTTCCACAGTCTCATGAGCCTTCACTAGTAGCATCACTGAAAGGAAGTCTTCCTGGTTTGTAGACGTTTGCCATTTGACTGAGAAAAGCCTTACAGAAACCCTTTATTTGGCCAAAACTTTTAAAATTAATTACATACACCCAAGCACAAGAAGAGGGGACATACAGTAGATTTGAACTGGAGTGGCAGAATGTTTGCTTGGTGATTAAAGCATGAAATGTTTTTCAGTGCTCACAAAATAATTGTGCATCCTACATCTTTCTTGTTTTTTTTTTTTATTATCTTGCCATAAAAATGTTAGTTTCAGAACTGCTATACCTTTTTTGATACTTACTGGACTATTAAAACTGTCCCACTTTCTGAATTGATAAATATACACACAAATATACAAGAATTTTAAAAATCCAGGAAATCTGTCCTGCAGGAACATATTTTTTATAGCCTTGAGATGCTAGTGTTTTACATAGGTCTGAAAAGAATCTCCTAGGTCGTAAATCAAGCCTTCTCCTTTTGCAGCCAACCTCACACATGACTTTATGAATTTATCAAGTTCTATACTAGAGACTGGGATTTTAATTTCATTATTACTACTGGATGGCTGTTCAAAACCTCATTTCTGTAAAGGTTAGAAACCCTTGCCTAATTCACAGCTTAATTATGTTTACACAGTTTTTGTGCCAGCCTCACTCTTTAATTTAAATAGTTTTTCCTTCCCTTTTTTACAATGCACTTTCAGGAACAGGTGAAATTGCCTCACAGCTTTCACCTTGCTTGGCTAAAGAAAGCCAGACTTCATTGGAAGGGTTTGAATTTTCAGTCCTCATCCTTGAATTTTCAGTCCTTATCATTAGAATTTATGTCTAAACCACCTGTAGTTTTTCTCTTGATTACAAATGAACAGAACAATTTACTGTGTTCTGTGTACAATAACTTACAGATCATAAGAAAATATAAATCACTGATGAAGTATATTCTGTTTTGGTAACACAGTACCTTGCCCTTTTAGAAGATGCAGGGCTCCACTCTCTCTAGGTGGAAATGTGGTCCTCTGTACGGCAGTTTGGGTGCCATCTTCAGTGAGGACAGTATTTCAGCTATTCTTTTCAGCAGATTTAGGAGTCATGGACACATCTAGACATTTTGGGAGTAAAATAAATCCCTTTAATTATAACAAAATATTAAAGCTGCACAAATGTTCTATGGATATTACACAACTGGGAAAAGAGGCAATGCTCAGAAAAAAAACCTCAAATATTTAAACTGAAGAAGAGATGGACTGGGGAATAATACTGCTCTATTGATTGAAGTGATACTGGAGTTACATTTATAGTTCTTCTTTTCCACTGCCTCCAGCAACCGGGGGAGCTATCTGGCTTTAATGACAGTTGTTTCTTTGGTCAGTGCACCCACCATCTCAGCATGCAGTTTGGACTAAGACAGTTTGGACTAAGAAAGGCTGTGTATGACTAGACGTGCGGCTCAGGTAAGAATTAATGTCTTATAGTGTTGATCTAAATTGAATTAAAGGTGACTCATTTGCTGTACAGCAAGTTCAAGTTCAACTTTGCATCCATTCTGGTGTTTTCAACTGTTGCACTCTAAGTATCAATCAGTAGCATCTCAACAGAGCTGTTGTACCTCCAGTACAGCGGTAACCTTTCTCCTGTTTTACTAACAGGCTTCTGGCATGAGTAATAAAGAACTGTCCCGAGATGCAGACTCCAGGATCTGATAAAAATTAGCGTTATATCCTGATGGCATCCTGTTTTACGTCTTTTCTTCAGTAACCTAAATATCAAATTAAATTATGTGGGTTGAGCTTTTTAGACTTGTCTCAGGATATAAAATTAATTCCCATAAATCTCTTGATCTTCTCATTCTACTCTGTGCAGAGTTTAGTGAACAACTGTCCCCCTTCCTTTCTGTTCAAGTGGGCTTTCAAAGGAGCTGTAGTCTTAGGCATAAATATTATTGAAAGACTGACCAAGTTCTGCAAAACTAATTTTCCCATCCTCTTATCAAGGATTTGTAGACAATCAGGCACCTAGAAACTGGTGTTTAAAAGCTGGACAGTGCAGGCTAATGCATCTAAGTGGAACTGGCTGCCTTAGGTATATTTATTTGTTATTTTGCCCATTCCTATCCAGATTCATTCTCCCTCCTCTCTTCCTGTGGAGTCTTAATGAATAGTTATTCACTTTCAATTGGCTGAAAAATAAACCACCAGAGAATATGAAAGCTCACCTCAGAGGCAATAGGAGGAATTGTGTTGTTCAAGTTTTCTGTAGACTACCAGGTCAGTTCTTCACCGTGCTGGAGACTTGTCCCTCAAAAAGGCATCAGGAGATGGACAGTGTCTTGCAAGTGCTAATCTGAGAGTTAACTGTCCCCAAGGCAGACTGGGAGGATCCCTTCAGGGAATTATTATCACAATTCTATATACTTTCCAGCATTTGCAGGGCCTTCATACACTCAGATTTTTAAAAGACTAGAGCAATTGTGTTACACCACAAGCATATACTTAATGGCACTTCCAAGTATTTTATGTAGGAACACAAAGAATTACAGAAGGCATTTGTGGAATAACATGAGAGCAGAATGCATATCCAATAGCCTCACCAGTGCATTTTAGTAACATCTTTTAAACAATAGACTAAAGTCTGCACTTATGTGCAGTACATTAATAATTTGTCAGCACAGTGCTAGTTTGTTTAAAATATAAAGCAGAGAGATTATAGTTGTCATAAACAGAACTGCCCAGGATTTTTCCAATGGGAAATTTTATTTGATGGAAAAAGTTATTTGCAGGCAATAATTTTTAAAATGCAGGAATACATATGCTAGTTTCAATAGTGGTGGAATTTACAATCAGAACAGGAAAGATCTTTATCCACCGGAACAGCTGGTAGCCCTGAGCTCTTGAGGATGAGGTGGGAGCTCAATATGTAGATGTTATTCTGTGTGATTCAGAACAAGGATTTAATCTGCAAACTTTCCATTTTTAGATGAGTGGCCTGATCATCACACATTTCAACTACTCTGGATGCATCTTTCCTTTTGGAGATGTTCAGCTTTGTATTAATAATGCATTGAGGAAGAATGAAAGAGACTACTTTCAGCACTGTTTTTGGGCACGGGAGGTGAAAGATCAGATAGCTGTTCTGAAGGATATTTATTTATACAGCAAATATCAGCTCCAACAAGAGATTCTAGAAAACCCTTGTATTTCCTCAACTGTTTAGTATCCTAGTGGGTTAGACATTCATCTGGGATATCAGAGACTGAAGTTTCAATTGTTGGACTGGGTCACCTAGAATAAGCACTAGAATTTTAGTCTTTCTTATCTTAGGTTAACAACAAATAAGAGTATGTGAGGGTCTCCATATTTTCTGGCCTTAGTCTCAAACTCATAGGTACTTGGAAATTTCACGGAGCATAAGGAATCCATGGTGCTCTGTATTTTGCAAATCCTCACACTGATGTCTCAACCCATAGTACATATCTACAGCAGGGCAGAAGGGTTTTCCTTCTCAGTGGCACCATCATTTGGCTGTATCAAGTGACGTTCAAGCAATTCCCTTTCTCTAATGGTATACCAATTGCAACTGACAGCTCCCAGGGCATATTTTGTAGTGATAAAGAGATAACTGCAGTAGCCTTGCAAGAATTCACCTCTTATTCAAGATTTTGGACATACGTATGCTCTGTAATATCCATAAGTTCTCCAATATTGTCAAATAAATTACACATCTAGAGCATGAGCTACTAGACATAACTTTTACAAACAGCTTCAGGAAACCAGGGGATTAGAAGACATGACACAAAAATGATTTTCATTCGTTTCCGTATTAAGAGGGGTCTACGTTGTTAGTGACAAGAAAAGCACAGTTTCGTCAGTTAGGTTTTCCAAAGATTGGTACCTTTATTTTTCTTTATAATAATCTCTAAGTGATGAAAAAGATTTACACTTCTAAGAGAAAAAAAAAAAATTGCATACACCTAAAGCCGTTTAATCTGAATCATCTCTGTTTTCTTCTCTTTTCTGTTTTCATCCTACTACATTTATTGTTATTTTTCTTGTCAGTGGATAGACGTAAATGCTGTTGCAGGAACAATTGGAAAACGAGAACATATATTTATGTAAACTGGTATTGATTCAACTTAAAAAGAAAAAAAGGAAAAAGAAACCAAGGCTTTCAACGCTGTGCTGCAAATCATTATGACCAGGGCTGCCTATGTGCAGAGCATACATGAATGAGTTCTGCTGATATTGCTTAGGTCTACTATGAACTTTGGGAGTTAAATATTAAGATTGTTATATGTAGTTAAAAATCTCTGCACAATATTCACCATCAGATGTAGGTCCTTGTGTTGTTTTTTCTTGGTATCATGACAATAATGGTTGTTTTATTTGTTTATGCAGCTCTGTGCTCTATGGTTGACAGTTCCACACTCGGGAACATCTGAAAAAGAGGTCACATGACCTTTCCAAACACAGGAAAACTCTGTTCTTCTCAAGATGACCTGAAATGTTCTAATTATTGGTTATTCCCTCTAGTTGGTGATGCAGCCAAAAAGCACGTAATGTTCAGTGAACCCACAAACGTACAGCTGTTATCTTTGACTTGTGGCCAAAATAAAAATTGGAACAAAATCTACCCAGACAAGTATAAAGTCTCATGTTTAAAGCAGTTCTTTTCTAAGCCAAATAATCAGACTGAAACTAAAGAGGAGTGAATCCTTTCTCTAGAACCTTTGATTCAAACCAGGGTCAATATTCAGAGATGAGACGTTTAACAACGGATTACTGACTTGACTGCACAAATCTCCCAACGAACGCCCAAGTCTCAAAGCTGTTGATATGTGTGTGGTTTTAGCTTGTAAGGCAATTGTTCTAATGTTGTCATATACGTCATCTTTTCTTACAGACTCAAAAAGAAGTTGATTTTATTTGTCTCCTGCGTAATCAAGGTGGAGGTTGAAAGATGCCGGTGATAGGTAGGCTGGTGTAACCTTTGACACACACCAGTGATATCTGCTCTGAAATACCAGTTTGAAGCAGCCAGAAATGAGAAAGCAATAGTTCCCTGCTATTTTTGCATTAGTGTTTCCTAGAAAATTTCTGTAATTAACTAATCTTAGTCTTCTTATATAAGGTCATAAAGGTATAATAGCGATCAGAAGCAGAACAGAAATTGTACATGCCTCCTCTTGCTACTCCTTGCCCAGACACTGCTGTCTGATCTGTTCTTCAGATCAATTTTGTATTACCCAAGACTATAGGGAAGGGAGACAATGTAATCAGAAATAAAGTTTCACGGTGCTTTTCATAGCTGTGCTTGCCTGTGTTGTACAGCAAGTAGATATAAAAAAGCTGATTCCTGAGCGTATGTAAGTCACATCCATAGTAGGCCAGAGGAGAGAGGTCTTTCCACTACAGTGAATGTGCGTATCAACTCATCTGAATGGATATTTGATTTCTGTTGAACTGTATCATGAGCTGCAAATCAGCTTCTACTTTCTAGGTAGTATAGTCTGCTTGACTGATAACAAGGTTTAATTAATGTGCATCTGAAAAGCTCCTTCCTCTCTCTTTATTTTGAGATGAGGCACATTTGTATAGGGAACAGTACAGGTCTTACTAGCAGATGTAATTCTATCCAGAATTCTCCTTGCACTATCTGTTTGCAACAATAACAGAAATGCAGGTTCACTGAGATAAGACTTTTTTGTAATACAATGCACCTTGTTGCACCAGATGGCAAAACAAATTGTAACTACAATTTCTTATGGTAAATTCTAGAATAGTTCATATTTTAGGCAGGCAGCTCAATAATCTGTGATCAATGACAGTTTTCAGAAGTCTGTAGAACAAATGAATGGATTTTCTCAAACTTCTATGCATTGTACACCTCAAAAGAACCACTAGCTGGCTGTCCAAGCCATACTTTAAAAGGACAGATTTAAATGTGAAGTGGCTTTAAAGGAGTACTGTTTTTATATTGATGGAAAATTGGATTTTTCATAAAAAAAAAAGGAGATATTTCAACACAGATCTTGATACACGGAGAAATAAGTGGCAACTAATCGGTGGTTGGACAAATCTGTCTATAAAGGCAACGTTGCAGTCAAAAGTTTCTACAAATATAGGATATTATCAAAACATTTCATTGCAGCTGTTGTGCATTTTAGGGAGAAACATGCTAGCAAAATTCATCCTCCCCTAAACTGTGTCTTTTCTGTCTCTAAGTGGCCAATAGCTTCTTAGCCAGGAAATGGATTTTCTTTTGTCTTTTTCCTTTGAACAAACATTTATTTGAATGTATTAAGCAATCTTTCTACCTCATTATGTTCTCACTAAGATGTCTCCCCACTCTGCCACCCAGCCATTTAACAAATAAATTGCTGGACAGACTAATATATAAGCAGTAATCTCCAAGCTGTAGGTGATGAAGTGGACTTGCTTCTTCTCAGTGTTCCAGGTATTAAATGCTTTTTTTCCTGTTTGATTCTTCGATTGCTTGTCTCTTGGGTTTTGGGGTAGGTTTTTTCCCTCCCTCCAATGGGTGCTCTTTGTTGTCTTGTCTATATCGGATGTTTTACTTGTGTTATTTAAAGTACATTTTGCCTAGAAGACAAAGGGATAGGAAAGCTACTACCAGGAGGCAAACACGATGGATTAATCTCTCTATGATAAAGTAACCAGATTTCAAGATAAAACCAGAATTACCATGAAATATTATGAAAGACACACACTCACTACACGGAGGGAGGAAAGAGTATCACACCAGATTGTATACATTTAAATAAATTTACCACACAAATAATATGTCCTTTTTAAAGTACATATTATAAGCAAAAAGTATACCAATAGACTATTTTGAGATCAATTAGAGAATGTCTTGTGTCATGAACTGATTTTTTACCATCAGAGCTCACTAATATTTCTTTCTCCTCAGATCCTTCTGTGTCTTTCTGGTGCAGTTTCTTTCTTCAGCAGGAAGATTGAGGCAGAGTCAAGTGCTTAGGTTAGGGAATGAAGGAATTTCTTGCTGCTTCATCAGAAGTCAATACTAATGGGAAGGATATCCAGATGGGGAAGCTTGGTCTGTTGCCCAGAAATCCTGCTTGTGCATGACATGATTGAGAGTTTGACAGGCACAGAGTGTATCAGGTTGCAGCTCAGGTAGGTGTGTGGCACAGTCCCACCCGATGAGCCATTCAAGCAACTCTGCTGGATACTTTGAATCCTCCTGGATCCTATAGAGCTCATGAGATTTGTTATGTTTCGAGAGCAGAGAGGGAAGGAGATGCCCATCAGGCAGATTAACAGGGAGCTTAAACATTAGCTGGGAGGAATGCTGGAGAGGAAATATTAATGAAAGGAGACAAGACAGCACGGTCTTAAGAATTTGATGTGGCGTGGTGGGAGCCATACAGGAAAAGTAGGTGTAGGAAATGTGTGGATAGCCATCAGTGAGGGAATGGCAGAGGACAATGCTTCGAGTATAAAAGCTAATATGCTAAGGAGAGGGCAATACCAAATATTGATGGCAAAGGAGAATGAGATGGGGGAGTTGTGATTAATCAGAAACGTAGTTCATTCAGTGGGCAGGAAGAAGCCAGGCTGTTAGAATGGCTGCAGAAAGACACGTGCAGTCATGATGGATAAGAGGAGGAAAGGGGAGAGGCAGGAAGCAGACACAAATATTGGTGGAGGATAATGAAGCAATGCTTTTGGGGGCCAGAAATGACATCGGACAATTCAGGAAAAATGGAGTAAGGTGGTAGCTGGCACAGAAATAAGTGAAGGATTTATGGAATAATCTAGTTCAGTTATCTGGTGCCATGCAAGACAAAATGATAGTACTGAGCAGGGTGCACGCAGTGTGCGAGCTCTGCTGAGGTAGACTTGATGCTGCTGTGTCTTATGGCCACTGAGCGGCTTGCTGCCAGCACACTTAGACCTCTGAACATTATAGCAGGAGATTCACTAAGAACAGCCAGACAGGGAGATCCTGTCTGTTGCTCTTTTCTTTATTGTGCCATACCAGCATTATCTAAGCAAGTGTAAAGAGCGTTTGCTGCAGTCTGAGAAGTAGAGATTTTAAACATTTAGTGTCCTAGATTTGAAGTTAACCTCTGCAACAGTACAGACTATCATTAAAGTTCATGGCATCACACTGTAAAATACAGAACAGTAGAGCTGCATGTACAAGAGGTTGCAAAGTTTATGATACAAAAAATAAGGCTATAAGCAGATTGAGGGACTCTTCTGCTATAACTATGGTAAAAACTGGATTGTTGTTTATATGGTATAGTTGTTCTGTTAATCAGTTAAACTGTAGTCTTATTTACACTACCTACAGGTAAATTATTCTGTATTTTAAAGAAAAAAATATCCATAAATGCATTACAGAGAATATCTATCACCATTTATCGTCTGAACAGGGGGGACAAGGTCTACTGTACTTGTGACATGAGCACAAAAAGATCGTGTTAGATTTATGAAAGTGTCTGCCAGAAAATGAAACTCTTCTATCTCCTGTCCTGCAGAGCCCCCTATCTATGGGCTCATTCTGTGCAACTTGATTCATTTGGGGATGTCTTGTAAACTCTTATGATTTCCCCACACACAGTGAGATTTTCCTTGCCACAAAACAATGTTTTGCACCTCGTTAAGTTTTCTTTGTTTTGTTATTAAATCGAAGATTTTCTTTGAATATCATAGAACTCTGCAGTTTGTGAAATGATGCAGTTGCCACGTCAAGGGAAGGAACTTAAAATATACAGAAACGTAATGCATCAGGTCCTTTTGAATGGTTAGGCACTGGCATGAACTTAAGCCAGTTAGCGTTCACTGCTTCAGTTCTGTAAGATGAGAATGATTTTTAATGAAGCTGGGAATCAATGCCTATTAGTCTTGAGATGGAGTGAGTCTAGTTCTTCTGAATGTGACAGCTCGTACTTGTTGGCAAATTAGTTGCCAGCAAATGTGACACAAATTTTTGCCAGGAAAAGCACCAAAAAAGAACTTCAGGGTAAAGTTTTTCTCCTGGCTGAAATGACAAAGTGGTATTTTCCCCTTTCCCATCTACACTTTAAAGTGGGGGGGGGG
>Ga0065711_1031043_pt1 | contig 30710 bp, 15 predicted proteins | sample Hoacrofraction12_FD_59098 | JGI IMG/M metagenome (GOLD analysis project Ga0065711, IMG submission 59098) | Hoatzin crop microbial communities from Cojedes, Venezuela - Epithelial fraction 12 v2 (version 2) | ecosystem: Host-associated > Birds > Digestive system > Esophagus > Crop | place... | reverse complement strand
GGGGGGGGGGGGGTGGGGGTGGTGACAAAAAAACCCCTTTGAGAGCAATGTCCCTGGGCTGGATGTTGGTCACTTGGAGTCGGTGATTTCAGAGGTCATCTGTGGGTCTGCCTGCAGCTTGCCGTCTTGCCTTTACCTCTTGGTTTTCTTCCTCCTTTGCTGTTTGTGTGGCCATGCTGCTGAGCTTGGGTGCCTGTGGCTGCTGCGAGGGCTGCTGGCGGCGAGCACCAGCAGCTTGCCCCCCGTCCCAAAATAACCCAGCCACCTCCTCACAGGTTTCCAGCGTGAGGTCGATGTTTGCGAGGAGCATGGTGGGGAGGCGACGTCTTTGAGGATGTGAGGATCCGTGAGACTTCGTCCTCAGTGAGCTGGGTAGGGAGGTGACCTGTGGTCAGCAGGGTCTGAGCGCTGCCTCCTGGCACAGCCCAGGCTTTCCTGGTGCTGGAGGACACGGAGGTGGAAGGAGGGAGGTGCAGGGGTCCAGCTTATGCAGGTCCACCTTCAGTGAGCCATGGGGAAGCAAGCAAGCAGCGATTCCTATGGTGCTGCTCGATGTGTGGTGTGTTTAACATAACCCCTTCTCGGTTGTAATGTAAAGGAGTTAAAGAACCAGCTCACCACAGGAGTTAAGGTTGTTTTATTTAGATCCATCCTATGGCAGTGGAAGGATTCGCATACTCCTGCGGTGGGTTTGCATCTGCAGGGCTGCACTGGTGGGTGTCTGAACCACGAACTGTGCCCACTCCAAAAATGGACGTATGTTGCAGTAATGCCTGTGGCAATTAGGGAGCTGCATGAATGATTTATTTACCCTGCTTTTGTTTCACTTTTGATCCCAGGCCCTCTGCAAAAAAAAAAAAAAGGCAATTTCGGAAGAAATTGTTTTTAAAATATAAGTCAGTTGTAGTAGCAGCTTTACTACGCAGATGTGCACCAAATCTACTCCAAGAGGAAAAGAGTAAAAAACCAGTTGCTACCGTATCTCTGTAACACGAATATTTGGAATTTGTAGACAAGTAATCACCAAATACTTTGCAATCAGAATATTTATTAATATTTTAGGAGGTTAATATTCTTATTCTTCAAATAGGATACACAGTGACATAGTGGTAGTGCTTTCTTAATAACCCTTCTTTAAGCTCAGTTTAGAAAGCATTTGTTTTGTTATTAAAATTACTCCACATATTTGAGACAGACTTCAGCTGAACAACTGCCTAGCACGTGCTAGACACATATTGATTTTTTTTGTCTTAGCCCAACGTTTCCCCTGGGCATCATATGATTTATTCATAAAGCAGAAATGATGTCTTGACAGGCCGTTAGAGGGGTGTAGAGCTGTAGTCCAGAAACAACGTGAAAAGCTTTGCGAGGACCCCAAGAAAGCAATGTGCTGATGCTAAAGAGCAGCCTTTTAATTCTGAGCACACGTTCCTGCAATCGTTCAGTGTGGGAAAGGAAATTTAAATAACAAATAGTGACTACTAAAACTGCAGGCTTAAATTTTCATTCATCTTTATTCCACGTATCTGAGCCAAGGTGGAAGTAGGCAGAGAAGGCAGCTAGCCAAGCCCAGACACCTCTCAGCCGTAAAGCAGGCTTGCTGCTCTTAGCCCTAATTTACACATTTGTGTGTAGATTTCTGTTGGAAGCATGATATTTTTATCAATAAAGATTTAAAACCCGAGCGTTGTTCAGAGAGCCAGATATTCCTAAAACGTGTATGATTCGTAACCACTTATTCTAACGGAGTGTGAGACTGATGTCTGTACAGCAGATTAAAATAATAAATAACTAGCATTTTTAGAATGTGACTTGATGTATTTTGATAAGCTAGTCATTGTGATAGACCTGTTTGAAAAAAATTATGCAAAAGGAGATCTGTTCTAGTTGTGTTCATTTAAAATTAGATCACAGCGTACTATCAAGCAGTATTCGCTGGTGGAAGATATATTTTATTTCCAAAAATGTTTTGTCTACTGAGAAAAAGAAAATAGATCTAACTCACACGTATTCTTAGAAAAAATTCTATCTGACCTTATATTTCTCTCAGCAAGATAAGTAACTTTAATTATTGAAGTATTGTATTTTAAATGAGGTGATAGACATCTGAATATCTTGTCAAATCAAGCAACTATGGAATTATTTAAAACACAGATAATGCAGTCAAAAAAACAGCATGTCACCATGTAATTAAATATTTCATCTTAATGTATAAACACAAGGGAGCTGAACTAAATTCGTTCTGGCATTTCTTGACTTTCCAGTACTTGACTTTGAACCTAAATGTTCTTTGATATATAGGGTTAGGAATGTCAAAATTTGCTTTGCATATGTTGAGGGGGGAGGGGAAATGTAAGAAAATAATTTATTTCTGCTCTATAGACATGCAAGTTACTGTCTTTCTCTTGGTTAATAAGAAGGTCATCTTATTTACAGTGAATCCGAGGTACATATTAACCTCGTGAAGCCAAGAAGTTAACACCTATTCCTTAAACTGGTCTGCAGAGCACCTTATAGTTGTTTTCCTCAGAGAAGGCTTTGACCTCTTCAGTCACCAAACATCACAATAAATGCAATTTTAAATCACTCAACTGGGACAGCATAATCTGCGTCCATCCAGAATGAGTGCCTGAAGCATGCGCGCATATATGTTTTTTTTCCCAGAAAGTGGCCTTTAAAAAGAAGGGGAAAATATGATACCTCATTGGTATCTTCTAGGAAATCAAATGTATGAACTTTCACATTTAGTGGTGTGAAGTGAAGATTGCATTGGGAAAGCACTACGGTGTTTTCATATGCCTGTCTTTCATGGGTTTGAAAATCTAATTTCATTTGACTCGATCTGAAGAAAGCATTGCAAAAATTACGTTTTTCTGGGCTATTGTACATGTTGCAGTGGGCACATTTTTTATAGTTGCTGTCTGATGAGAACATGAAGTCATGAAAATACTTAATTTCTCAAAAATTGATGTATTTTGATCTGCTCTTGCCAATATTTCTGAATGCTGCCATTAACTTGCAAGAGTCACAGTGTATTTACAAGTAAGTTTTAAATGACAAATTTACTGCATAACATTAAGGATGTCTGAAGTAGCAACTTTAAATGTCACTTTTCCAAACTGTTAAACTCAAGCTGTAATAATAATTCTTTTAATCTATTTAGATAGCTGGTAGCCAGTCAGTTAATAAGGTTTATTCATCCAAAGCTCAGCTGAATCGCTCTCTGCCTCTCTAAGCTCCATTTTCTTAATTTAGTTCTGTCTTTACTGTTGTCAGGAACATAACTTTTTGCTTTTGACAGCGGAAAAATACCCACCCTCGGATAAAGCACTAAAACATGAATGCACGGATTTTCTGCTTCACCAGCCTGGAGTGGTCTTCAGAACACTCGGACAGAGGGTGCCTGCACCAGAGCTGATCACCCAAGGTCTGCTGCTCGTCAGGGGAGGGAAGTAGCTGCTTTTAGGACATGGTCCATTTAACACGTTTTGGAGGCTTATTTTATTTTACTGTCAGTTGCATCTGATAAGAGCCTTATGGGATGCTGTAGTCTGAAGGGAGTGTAGGTACCCAGTTGTGGGGTGGAATTCAGCTTCAGGCCGAGACAAGCACGTTGAGCAGCTGGGTCCTCACGTGAGCGCAGTGTCTCCCTTCGAGTCAGTGGAGATGTTATCCCTGCAGCCGGCGGGGCCTGGAAAGCAGTGCCGCTCTCCCGGAGCCAGGCGCTGCTCTGCGGGGTCGCTCGCTGCAGACGACTGACTGGGCTGGACTGGGTGCAGTGTTCTGCTTATCAGGATGCTGGGTCTCGGTGCGCTCTTCCAGCCTACAGTTGTGTGGGACAGGGATACATTAGCAAGCTAGTACGTTACCTACTGGCTTTCACAGAATCATTAAGGTTGGAAAAGACCTCTAAGATCATCAAGTCCAACCGTCAGTCCAACACCACCATGCCTGCTAAACCATGTCCTGAAGTGCCACATCTACACGTTTCCTTTGGGTGTTGATTGTTAATAGCTTTTAAAGGACATAGTGAAGAGCACCGAGCAAAAAAAATGAAAGATAAGCCATATTTTTAACAGGTATTTCTTTGTTAAGGTTTATCTGAATACAGTACAGCAAAAAGAGTTTCCTTAATTTTGTGATGTTGTTGTGTTCCTAAAATCGCTTTCTTCTGATGCTTTGCTGAAATTTTTGATGAAAAGTGATTGATTTGGAAACCACCATTAAAAAGGTCATGTATGGGAGGAAGATGTCTGCTGCCTTTTTCTGTTTCTACCTTTTTTTTCTCTAAACAATAATTTACCTAATGTCAACATGTCTTTGGTGAAACACCTTGCCTCACCAAACAGATATATTCAGAGGCTTAGTAAGAGGCTGGCAGATACTGGTCCATCTCACGGGTCAGCTGGAGAAAAGGCAGCACTGCTGTTGAGACTCATCTCCTGAAAGGCAAATATGTTTTAAGACCAAGGTTTGTTACTGAGCTCAAATGGACTCCAGATGCCTCTGCTCTCTTCACTTGGTAAAATGGCTGAGCTAAGGAGACAACAGAAAAAATATTGTCTGAAATATTTTCTGACAGAATTAAATGGCATGTACATATATAAATCAATTTATAAAAGACCAAATTAGTCATGGAACACAGAAGTTTCTGACTGTTGCATACAGATACTTTAGGAGTCATTGGAAGATGATAACTCCTGAAAACAACCAGCTTAGCTAATGATGTCCCAGGCTTAAAAAATCAACTGTGTAGGGTGTCAGATAAGGCGTGCTTTTTCCTCCAGAGATGTCTGTGGACTGAGCAGTGCTTAGGAGCCAGCCCTAGGGATGCCTGTGGTCATGAAGCAATGCCACTCCTCAGTCCACTGTCAAGCGTGGTCCACATACAGCTTGTGTAGCTTTTAGGTTGTTCAAACCTGCTGTAAAAAGAAATATGTTTTCTGTGAGCATTTCTGTAATATTCATCTCTCTCTCTTATAATAATGGTAGTAAGAAGCAGCCTGATTTCATATCCAAAGCCCTTTTGGCCCATCTGTCCACACATCCCTCCAGTTCACCTGCAGTATCAGCTTCACCACTGACCTGCCGTGTATCCAAACCAGCATCTGTGGGCTTTATTCGTTGCTACTGCTGATGTTAAGGGTGAGTTGTGGGCAGACATCAACACACTTAACCTCATTTTCTGCTTTTAAATCCCTTCTTAAACTCTCCTCTGCCATAATCCCTGAAAAAAAAAAAAGTAGGTTAGCGATGGGTTACAGCCACGGCCTCTTGTGTTGGCTGATGCAGTCTCTTTGTCTCCTCTTGCTTCCTTGTCAACCATCCACATCCACTTACTGGTGGGTTTTTTATGTTTAAATGTGACTCTCCAAGGCAAGAACCATCTTCTTTGTTCTCTCTGAGCACAGCCTCCAGTGTGCCTGTATGGCAGCCTGGGGCTCCTAAATGCTACCGTAACGCAGAGAAGAGAAAATAACTGTGATGGCTCAGTGCTTCACAACTTTCATAGGCTTTTTCTCAGCACAAAGTGAGGAAAATGAATGTTGTTATTATATGGCAAAGGTGAAAATTGAAGGCGTATGTCCTTAATAAGGAATGTTCTTAAAATATTTCTATTAATTTTGAATGTCTGAGCTGAAATACAGATTTATGTTTCTTCTTAAGGGCTTGTGGTGTTCCTCACTATTTAATATCAGATCTTCCATTTTCAGGTGTATGTTCAGCACTGCTGCAGATCAAGAGCTTGGCAGATGGGAGGTTTCAGTATGGACGGGACATTTGCTCAGTGTTTTCCCAAGCATCCATAGGAGCTCTTTGCCAGAACTTACGTTGCCAATTAAAGTCTGGCTGCTGCTGGTGCGAGAGCGTCAGCCTGGGCAGATTGGGGTGGGTTTGCACTGGGACTACAAAAGGTTCCTCCACACCTGCAACATGTATGAAGGGTTGTTACACCAATACTATTGAAATACAAATATTGGTATAAATATTAAAGATTTTTTTTACATAAAATGACTTACTGCTGTTACTACTCAGTAGTTTTCTTAAAATTTAAGCTAAACTTAAGTATCTTTTATCATTTCAATAAGGGTTATGTTAATTGGAATAGCACATTTAGTCAGCAAATGTTTATTGAGGGACAGTAGTCTACCTGTAGATGGCACATCTCATAAAAACTCTGTGTGCTGTTAAAAGCATTTGCTTCCTTTTATTGAAATTTGAGGCCTACACACACTACATGCCAGCATAGGGTGGGATGAAGTTTTAGCTACTGTTTGGGGTAGGAATATTGTAATTGCCATTAAATCTATTTTTAAATGTCTCTGTTGGCAAATCTGGGCACTGTACTCTTATTATACAGGGTTTGATGGTGTTCCTTTAATGAAATCATGCTAAATCTCAATGTATGGCTTTTTCTGGTGTATGGGAAGATCAAGATTTTAAAGGTCACTGTCTGTGACACTTTTGAGACAAATAGCGTATACCAAGCAGAAACTAAACTTCCTTTTCAGTGGTGATCTCTTTGTGATGTCTTTAGATGAACCATTGCTGTCTCTCAGTAAAGCAGGTACTGTTGGAGGTCCAGGTACTTTGTGTCTTTGGCATGGAGAGTATCTCCATCTTGCATGATAGACAAGAGGAATGTATCTATGACAGGTTGACTTATTTGATGGTGGATTGAGGTTGCGGGTGTATGCTGCCAGGTAAGTTAGTGAATAGGAAAAGCACATAAATATTACACAGAATTACAGAATCACAGAATGTTTGGGGTTGGAAGGGACCTCTGTGGGTCATCTAGTTCAACTCTCCTGCTAAAGCAGGTTCACCTACAGCAGGCTGCACAGGACCACGTCCAGGCGGGTCTTGAATATCTCCAGAGAAGGAGACTCCAAAACCTCCCTGGGCAGCCTGTTCCAGTGCTCCGTCACCCTCAGAGTGAAGAAGTTCTTCCTCATATTCAGATGGAACTTGCTATGCTTCAGTTTGTGCCCATTGCCCCTTGTCCTGTCGCTGGGCACCACTGAAAAGAGTCTGGCCCCGTCCTGTTGACACCCACCCTTCAGGTATTTATCAACATTCATAAGATCCCTTCTCAGCCTTCTCTTCTCCAGGCTAAACAAGCCCAGCATCCTCAGCCTTTCCTCGTAGGAGAGATGCTCCAGTTTCCTAATCATCTTCATAGCCCTTCGCTGGACTGTCTCCAGTAGTTCCTCATCTCCCCTGAACTGGGGAGCCCAGAACTGGACGCAGTACTCCAGATGGGACCTCACTAGTGCAGAGTAGAGGGGGAGGAGAACCTCTCTCGACCTGCTGGCCACACTCTTCTTGATGCACCTCAGGATCCCATTAGCTTTCTTGGCAGCCAGGGCACACTGCTGGCTCATGGTCAACTTGTCGTCCACCAGCACACCCAGGTCCCTCTCTCCCAGAGCTGCTTTCCAGCAGGTCCGCCCTGAGCCTGTACTGGTGCATGGGGCTGTTCTTCCCCAGGTGCAGGACCCTGCACTTGACCTTGTTGAATTTCATCAGGTTCCTCTCTGCCCAGCTCTCCAGCCTGTCCAGGTCTCACTGAATGGCAGCACAGCCTTCTGGTGTATCCACCACTCCTCCCAGTTTTGTGTCATCAGCAAACTTGCTGAGGGTACACTCTGTCCCTACATCCAGGTAATTGATGAATATGTTGAACAAGACTGGGCCCAGTACTGACCCCGGGGAACACTGTTTTTTGCATTTGCGGGATGCTTGTCAGTATGTGCACGTGTAATGCATTTCTAACTGGTGCTTGAAGAAGCATAGATGGGGCTACACTACAACACTTTTTACTGGTGTGAAAGAGGTTGTAGAGTGAAAAGTTAAAATATACAAAGCTCAGTCTCTAAAAATATATGAAATAATACATTTCTTGCTGTCCTGGGTTCGGCTGGGATGGAGTTAATTTTCATCCCAGTAGCTGCAGCGTTTTTGATTTAGTAAGAGAAGAATGTTGGTAACACTGGTGTTTTTAATTGGTGCTAAGAAATCAAAATCAGAAGGATGAGGTCAAGCTTTTCCAAACTGAATTGACATACATTTGAAAGGAAGATCTCTGAACATGCAGCGAAGTTAGTTTATTTTTGTTTCTCCAGAGAGTCTGAACTGGACATCGCTGTTCGGGGTTGAAGAGGAGTTCGGTGCCCGCAGGACTCCATGAGCAGGGACGTGCCTCCCCGCAGACACTGTCAGCAAAGCATTTTCTGCAGTGCGGACTCTGGGCTACTCTCTGCCACGCTCAGGCTTTAGGGCTATCCACTGAACAAAGGAAGCTGCAGACATCCCATTGAGTGTAAACTTGCTGTAGAGCTGCTGATGGACTTTTTTTCAGAGCTAGCGAAGCTGTAGTCTGCAGCTTGCTTTGAGTAACTGAAAAAGAAAATGGGAAGAATTGGTCCTGTCAATATACCATTGCTATGTTTCTATTTAGAGGCCTTTTAAGCACGCTTTTGCAAATGATTGCCTTGAAGCTTTTAATGCTCTTGCACTGCAAGGAGCTGAGCAACATTTTAAGTGCTTATTCACAGCATATACTCTTGTCATATGTTCCTGCGGTCCACATCAGGCGCAAGTCCCTCTCAAACTAAATGGGCTTTTTTGCCTGACACAGTCTCTCGTTCTAACTAAATTAGCAGTAACAGACTTAACTATAAATTACTTTTTGCTCTGGGTACATTCCATAATAATTACCCTCCGCTAGTAAATACTTCACTGTATCAGTGAGATACAAGAGCTGTTAATTCTTTAAACTCAGCAACCATCTCTTATTTTAGGACTGTTCCTGTTGGAAGAGGAGTTTGGTTTGTTTTTGTGGTAAAGAGAGAGCACTCTTAAACACAAACCTGGGCATATAATTCGGACATTGCCTTATGAAATTACTACCTTGTAATACACAAAATTTGAAGTTCTTCCCTACTGAGCACCTTCTGCGTTAGAGATTGGGGTAGCCAGGTCTAGGAGGGCTGGGTTGTTTTTTAATGCTTTTATTTTCCAGGTATGCATTAATATTGAGAAGAGGCTGATTCATGCTAGACTACTTTTTTAGTATGGATTTAATTCCACCAGGAGTCAGGATAGCGAGACGTGCTGCCTGGCAGCTGGCACAACAGCATTTTTAATCAAATAATAGATTCCAGCTGGTGGGGAGTCAACTGAGTTCTGAAGCAGACGTGACTTAATGCAGATCTTCCTTATTTCTTCAATAAAATGCATTACCTTTGCATATTAAGCAGATGTACATAGAGGAGGGGAAGTGAAGGAAAGCAAATTTGTAGGTTTGCTAGAAATAAAACTAATCATTGTAACCTCATAAGGAGGGTTAAACAATGGAGAATACGGGGGGTTGTTTTCTGACTGATAAATTATCTTGGACTCTTCTCACATATCACAAAATGATTTCTGGTTTGCAGGTGTGCTTGTGATTACAAGATTCATATTTTATACTCTGTTCTTGAATATTGCATTTGGTGCTCTTTAGCTGCCTACTGCTGTCCCTGTCACCACGAGCTGTCCTCGCGTCAGTTGTCAGTCTCTGTGCTGTACATACCTGGCCAGGTTGCAGTGCGGTGGTGTGAGCAATTAACCCCGGCAGCAAAGTGGGGGTCTTTCTGGTGTCACTGAACTGGCACTTTTTTTCAGACAGCCCTCTTTCAGTAGTGTCCTTTTCTCTGCTCTCAGTAGAAGTGCAGAGATTTTGATGGGATTCAGATAATGAGGATCTTATCGATAGGTAGAGCTGAAATAATGTAATTGTGCTGCGGAGCCAAATGTAATGGTACTGGAAAGGTCAGTGCATATTGGAAAATGTCAACAGGTGCTGTATTTTCAATGATATTTCTTGTTAGCTTCTGTCCCAAGATCTAAGCTCAACACTTAGCCAGGACAAGCAACTCATTCATCACTTGATGCTTACCGGGGCTGAGCTCCTGCTTTTGAAATAAATGGCAAATGCCACAAAAAGAACATACATTGTCTAAGGCTTTTTCTTCTGCTAGTTTTCTCCCCGTCTGGAAGCTGAAAGCAATAAGCTGGCTAGTTGCCTTTCTGTTATTTTGCTGTTGCTTGTTCCTCGCAGAACCAAGGTGAAGTTATCCTGCTGTCCCATCTGCAGCTGAGAAGCATGAACCTTTGAAGAGCAGATAACTCCCATCCCATTAGCTGGAGCTGCAGAGATTTGATATTTCACACAGCCCAGCCTGAAAGTAAATAGAGTATGAAAAAGCATGTCTGATGTGAGGACACTCTTTCTGAGCTGAGTGATCCTCATTCCTTCCCAGTTCCCCTGAGGTCACTTGTTTCAGTCAGGAGCTGCTGCATGATAGCAAGATCAAAGCCGTTGGAAGCAATCAGATGTCTTCATGACAACTGCTAAAAGTGTGCTGCAAGGTAAGTTTTCTTGTAAAAAAAATTGTTTATTTTTACTTTATCTGTGTGTTCACAAGTTCATTGTCAGTAGAAGTCCTATAGAAGAATACTAGAAAATATTTTTATGTAGATGGCTGCAATTAACACAAATCTATTAATCCACACTAGCAAGAGAGCATTGACTGCAGTGGTTTTGCACTAGCTTCTGACAAGGTGGGAAAGTGATGAGAGATAAACAAAGCCAAACTGACCTCATAATTTCAGGAGTTGTCTTGAAAATAAAAATGAATATTCACATAGCTTCAATTTATTGCCTGTATTATTTCCATGATGTTTCTGTAGTTACTGTTTGTTCCTGAAAACATTGCAGTATATATTGGAGACCTTTTGTGTTAGGTTTGCTTTTCCCGTGTCAGTCGCCTTGCTCCTCATGTAGTTTATTGATGCCATAAGTAAGTTAAAAATGGTTATGAATGTGGAAAATACACAGAAAAGGAGAAGAGTAGTCTGAGATATGGCAGATACTCATTGGAGTTCGAAGGAGATACTTAAGTAAGCTTTTATATGGAATATTACAAAAAATTTGTGTTAAGCTTCTGTTGTGCATTGGCAGTTCAAGAGATGCACTGGGAGCCTGGTTGCTTGTATCTGTGACCGGTCAAAACACCCAGTTTATTTTGGTACAAAATGCTAGATTTAAAACTTTATTTTTTATATACAGAAGCAAAACTGGGCCTTTTGAAAGCATAAATGTAACAATGTTGGGGAAAAATCATCCCAGAGCAGCCAAGTGTGTTTTGACCAGGCACTTTGCTGTAGCACCAAGAACCCAGCCTCAGGTCTCTTGCCTGCCACATCCTGGACAAATGCTGTTTAATGCAGACAGTCAGCAGCTTTTGGTCAGGAACACATATCTCTTGCTCTCTCTCTTCATCTGGAAATCTTCACCCACATCTGGGAAATACTTCTAACATCAGATTTCTTAGGAAGTGACAGATTACTGCAAAACATGTCAGTCGCCTTCAGTTTCAAATCAAATTTGATAAATTTAGAGCCAGCTTTGGAAATTTAAACTAACCTGGGTGACCAGTGATGGGTTTTTACTTTCAGAAGGACCCTAATGAGTTAATAGGCTTTACTGTGCTGATGCACATCAAACAGTTGAGGTTGTGATGACCGAGTTAAAGATACGGGTTTGTCTGCAGCCTTGCTGACTGGAATGGCAGTACACTGGTTTTCTTTAGGATGTGTTGAGTTTTGTGTGCCACCCACCAAGATTTGACCAACAATCTGTCATTTCAGTGAAACCGAAAAGTGAAGGGCAACATATTACATAACTAATTGGCCTATTTATGAAATAATCTAATAAATAAATAGTGATTTGTTTGATTCTTACGAACAAATGCTTGTGCTTGTAGATGCTAATTACATGAGCAGAGCTCTTCACTTTGCATGGGCAGAGTTATATTTGTGTTGAAGTGTTTGTTGTATTCGTGCCAAAAAACAACCAAAAAAACCTCATTAAGAGCTGATCCTTCAAACGTGCATGTGCTTAACTTGACTGCTCAAATAATGTTGCTTTGGCAGGGTTGATTTCAATACTTTGATCATGAAATACCTCATGTATGGGGGGGGGAAATTAGTACAGCGGTAGTGTTGATCTGTATAAACACTCATTAATGAGTACACATTGCACCCTTCCCTGGAGGCAGGAAACCATGTTTCTGCTGAGTTGATGAGCAAAATGAAGCTGCTCACCAAAGATACTGTCTGGAGAGCCATTTGGCTGCTGCTATCTTAGCTTGAACTCAGACTTCAGAGTGACTATTTCTGTGTTCTTCTGTGCACAGATTTCTCTGGGGGCTGCTCTCCAGGGTTCAGGCTCTTACTCCTGTTCACCAGATGTTAGCTGCAGCACCTTCGGCTTGGTTCCTTGAGCTAGACTAGGGATAGCACAAAGATGTTTATAAAGGTAAACAAGAATATTACCTGAGTGTCTTTACAAATAACAGAAGATAATTTGTTTGCCCAGTGGAAGAGGAATGTTTAATATTTAGCAAGGAAGGAAAAGTACTTTCCCTCCAGGCTTTACTAAGAAAAAATTACTGCAGGCGAAAGCTGACTGGAGCCCCTGAGCCTCTCATGTTAGATACCGGCAAATCCTCAGCTGAGGTTTTTGGGATACAAAAGAAGAGCCCTGGGGTCTAGCAGGGGGTGGGCTAAGGCAAGATTAAGAGAGAAGTATGGAAATAAAAATGAAAAGCTATATAAAATTCATGAAGGGTGGGGGGAGGAGATCAACAAGGAGATGATAAGGGTGGATTTCTGTGGTTGTTGCTCCTGAAGGATGGCTGGCAAACGCTCCCACCTGACAGTATTTCATATGCATTTCTGCCTGGCCGAGACCTCATTTATAATTATAACAAGGTTTTTGAATTTCTTCTGCACTACTCCTGTGTGGAGTTCTTCCTGCAATGGTTTTCATGTTTGTTTTCTCAAAGGAGAAAAAAAATGCAGACTGCCCGAATAGTCTAAGAAAAGCCAGATGTTTGTTTAAGCTGGCTCTCAATATGCAGAAAGTTGCCTCCGAAAGAAAATGCTAATATTTGGCTTTAGGCTTTCCTGGGAACACAAATAAACTGTTGTTTATTTTTTGTCTTTGAAGATTTTGTAGGTGTTTTTATTTCTTCCTTGTTCTTTTAAGCCTTTTTTGCTACTTACCTAGCATTTCACATAACTGACATTTATCTTTGCAACAGAGTAATTTACATGAAGATATGCAGGTTTTTAGGAATGTTTTCTTTACCAGTAGACAGAATAGGAAGTTAAAAATCATCTGTTTTCCATTTGGTATCTGTTTTACAATGCATGTTGAAAGAGACATATGTTGCCGCATGTGTGATGAGGCTAATTCTGTCTTTGCCTTAGTGGAGTCCTTCACACCGAGCTTCCATTCTGATGAATTAAATGAGAAATTGTGAATTTGGTTCACAATGGGCTCTCGTGAGATTGCTTGGTCACAGCGCTGACTCCTTGCTCAGAGCTCTGTGAAACTCCCCCAGCCTTTTGCTGCCACTGTGCTCTGTCTCTTGAGGGTCATCCAAGCAAGCTGGGGGTGACTGAAAGCTTCATGAGGCTCCAGCACCGCTTCGGGTACAGCCTTGGTGTGAAATGAAAATCGAGTCTTGGTAAAGCAACAAAAACTAACGTAGGTCAGACTAACCCGGTCTACCCAGCGTTCTGTTTTGCGAGGCTCTTGATGGCACTCCCGGTACCTTTGTGCATCAGAGACTCATGGAAACAGTGTAGATGTGAAGGTGAATTTTTGAGTGAGGTGGTTCAGCCTGGACCCCACAGCCATTGCGGATGGTCTAAGTCAGGGAGATTGCTGACGGTGGGTTGTGGCCAACCCCATGGTCATTTTGTCTGTCTGCATCTGAGACTCAGTGAATGGTGTTGAAGGATTTCTTTTTAATGGGCATGTTAAACATGGGACAAATTTAATTTTAGTATTGTCATTTAAAGTCATTTCTGATACAAATGATTTGCTGGCAAATGAGACATTAGGTCTACCATATTTTGGGGCTCATCCAAGTATCCGTTCCTCTAAATGCAACTGATCCAAGTGATGGTTCAGCTGTGCACAGTGCTCTTCAGTGCTTTAATGTAGATGAGTTGTTCTGACCATGGTGACGAAGGCAATAGCTAAAAACCCTATACATTAATAACAAAATGTACCTGCCATCATCTCCTTAAAAAAACCCTGAAACTCCAGTGTGGCTGGCTGTTACTTTCATCCAGTGCAAGTGGAATCTGCTTTAAAAAATATGTATCTCAAAGTTCCCTATGAGTGTTGTTAGTGCAGAGTATAGTGTCAATGTTGAATATCTGAAAATACCACAAAAAATGTATTTAAAAGAATAATGAAAAGTTAGCAAAAAATGCAGGTTGGCATCAAATAAAAGAAACTAAAGCTTAGAATAAAACCCGCTATAAGGAGGCATATCATACTTTAAATGGCAGTCGCAGTGTATAAAATATTCTGGCAAAATGTCGCAGTTCAGTTAGTTCACTGTGCACTGGTATGTTCATAAAGATACTCATCTCAGCTTTAGTGAAATAGGGACAGTAAAATTCTTGTAAAACCTAAATGTGTTGTGCACGTATACTAGAAATGTCTGTCAGGAGATTGCACTGCATGTAGATTAATGATTTTCCCCTAACTTGTAGTTGCTGAAGTCCCCAAAGATTACAGGAGCAGAATGCCTAAGAGTGCTGTTTAACTCTTGGCAGCAAGGCTCTGACAGTGCTACACACGCATTTTAAGCACGCTGACAATTGAAGGATAATGCTGCACGCAGTACAGAGGGTTTACAGAAGAGGTAAATGGGGATTTTGCGGCTTATGATGGAGAGTCTTTGATATAACAGTTTCAAAAATTAGATTAGGGTGTATATCATTTACAACTCTTTTTCAGCTGTACTATAAATTTAATGGCAAGGTTTTGTTGAAATGAGCTCTTGTGGTCTGCAAGGAAGAAAATTAATCAGCGTGCACCTTATCATTTTTCTATATCCTTGGTAGGGATGCAATTAAATTCAGTCTGAAAGGTCACAGTGTGGGGTATACATTAACCTCACACTAACCCTGTATATGATATTGCCACTGAGAACAGGTTAATAAAGATATCAGTTGGAGCTGTACGTTTGTTCTCTCTTTTCTTTGAATGTATCTGGATGCATGCACACTTCTAATTACATCTTTGTGCATAATATTAGTAGATATCTAGAATATTTGCAGTGCTGCTAATTAGGTTGTGGGCTAGGGTACAGCGGAATATGCAGCGGACTTCCACAGCTGGTGGCTGAAAACACTTAAACTCATTTGTGGAAGTTAATGCAGGGATATGTCAGTGAGACAAAGCTTTGTTTTGTTTCCAGACTCTGGTGATGGACAGCAGCGGCAAAAAGTGAGTTTAATTCCAAAGAGCAGTAGAGTTTCTGAATACTATTTGCACTATATGCATTTGCTCCTGAGGAGAGAAATAACATTTCTTATTGAGAATTGGACAAGTGCATTGGTGGTGAAGAAAACCTTGACATTTTTAACCTTTTAAATTAAGTTATGGGGAGGTATTTGATTTTAGGTTTGATTTGGGAGGCCTCTTTAAAGAGGAACTACATGTTTCCCCTATTGGCTATTGAAAAAAGACCCCAGTACACTGTGACATTAAGAACAGCGGTGCAGTTTCAGGGACAAGTTACAGAAACATAATATGGAGCACTGCTTTTCCAGAGACTAGCAGTGAGAGGTCATCAAATTTTCCTTCTAAAAACATTTCTGCTTCTCCCTGGAAAGACATTTATCGTTATATGAGATTGCGGAGTTTGTAATTAATATACTGAACAATGGGGCATGAGAATGAGAAATATAAAATTCATACTTCAAATTATGTGATAGAGCCTGGGGAAATGGATTTGGGGAAATAACAGCCTGTTAGGCCAACCTCTAGAGTACAGAACATTTTAAAGCAAATGTTGAATGTGATAATAAAGTCAGGGAATCAAATGGAAAGTGGGATCAAATAAAAAAATATTAATAAATATTTTGTGCCAAGGGTAGCGGTTTCATCTTCTGCAGTTCTGTTGCTGAAGGAAGGCAATAGATGTAATCCATCTCAATTCTGATAAAGAATTTGAACATGGTACCCACATGGAGGTTTATCAGTATGGTAAGAGAAATAGGAGATTTATAGAAGAAATGTTAAATAGGTCGAGAATTGAATAAAGAGGAGATGGCAACATTAGTCTTGAAAGGGACGTGTTGTGCCAAAGGAAGGCTACTAATTAAGCTCCTGAAAGGAGATGAAACATGTTTGATATCTTCCTATCATTGTCACAAATAAACAGTAGTGCGTTTATGAATTTACGGATGACTCAAAGGTAGGAGACGCTGACATTTCGGGAGAGGATCAGAACATCATACAAGAAGGACTGGGTTTTCTTTCAAGTTCGTATAATAGATATGGCATGGAATGTAATTGTGCAGAGTGCAAGGTCATGTTTTCAGGGAATAATCATCTGAGTTTCATCTGTGAGATGGGAACTCATCAGCTGAAAAACGGAAAAAAATAAATACAGCTATATTAGGTCATCTAGGACCAGGATCCTAGATCTGTGCCCTGTTGTAGATCTAAGCTCCTAGGACCTATCCTGTCTAGGATCAAGCTACCATCATGATGCTGCTGTTGATAAGATAAATGCATGCCAAGAGGACTGTGGGTGAGGTATTTCTACCAGGGAAAGAAGGTATTAACAAGATGTTTTGAAGTTTTGAGAAAGCGCACTGAGAATGGTGTGCGACATTCACGTTGAAGAAAGATGAGCTGAACCTGGAGCAGGCTCACGGAGGGGCTGGCGGGACGATCGGGGGGACGATGGGTCGCGTGTTGTACCAGAAGGCACTGTGAAAACCTTGGCTTGTTCAGGTAATAAAGCAGAGGCTGATGTACTGCTTCTTCAGGAGGAGAAATATACAGGAGGAGAGTAAACGCCAGGGAGTAAAGAGAGCTAAATCTTAGGTTAAATGATGGAGTGGGCATCAGGAAAGTAAACGGACCATGGCTGAAGCGGGGCCAGGCACAGGAGGCAGTGCCCAGTTACCGCTGAGGTTCGTCAGCAGCCTTGTCCTGGTGCAGCACGGGTAAAAACAAAGAGCAGCTCTAGGATGGAGTTTCTTCCGTTGTTGGAGGGGACTGGGGAGTTTTCTTGCAGTCCTGTGCTCCTGTATTGATTTAAAGTGTTTCTCTTGAGGAATGGGATGTGCATGTGCCTCTCTGTGTGTGAATGTTTTAATTAAATTGCTAGCTGCTTCCGTGTGTTTGAAGCGTTCCCCGGTGGCAGATGTGCCTGTGCACTGCAGGCAGCCTAAAAGAGGATGTGTTCTTGTGCACGCAGCTGCAGCGCAGCAGCAAAGGGGAACGGTTAAGAGATGGCAAAGTGTGCATCTCCTGAAGGGACGGCCGTCAGCTGCATCTGCTCATCCCAGGCCCGTTGCTACTGTGGGAAGGTGCTGAGTTTCTGCGCCTGTTTTGGTAATTGGTGATCACTGCTCATGAGCACAACCTAGATATTGACCTGCCTGCAGAGAAATAGAAAATCTTCATACAGCACCTAGCTTTCCCCTGTGGAAGACTGTTTGTGCTGTGAAGAAAACTTCAGCAGTTTCACAGAATCACGGGGGGGTTGAGGTGGGAAGGGTCTTCTGGAAGTCATCTGGTCCAACCCCCCTGCTCAGGCAGAGCCACACAGAGCTGGTTGCCCAGGACTGTACCTAGATGGCGTTTGAGTATCTCCAAGGACAGAGACTCCACCACCTGTAGAAGTTTCCCTGTTGGAAGCAGGTTGAAGTTGTGCAGACAGGCATTAGATGGGAACATTCCCAGCAGTTACAGGAAGGTTTGGGGTTGGAGTGAGGTTTACGTAGCTAAGACGTGGGAGGTGAGAGAGAGATGAGTCCTGAGTTGGTGCAGTAAATGCTGCATCCTGTGTTTACCTGATTGCCTTCCCAAAGGCAGGCTGGAGCTCTTACATTAACTCTTTGGTCGTGTTGACTTTCCAATCCAGGGACGCTACGGATGAGTACCAGCTCTGCTGGGCCCTGGGGTCAGCCCGCAGCCATATGGGCAGGCCTGGGGGGTGAAAGCCCTGTGCCAGGACCACGCTTGGGATGCTCAGGGCACAGCCAGTGCTATTTCTTACCCATTCTTGTCGCTGCTCGTCTTTCCTCCCTGCATGTGGCCCTCTGAGGTTCGTAGGGCTCTGTGGATTTCAGGAGCAAAAAGTGTCATGACTTATGTTGTCCCTAATCTTGAAAAAGCAGAACTTTAATTTTCACAGGAAATCCAGCCATTTGTTTCATCCGTTCGTATGCTAATGCTCATGTTTCCTTAACTGCCACACAAGGCAAGAGTGGTGATGCCAGTTTATTACGCTTAGGGCACGTGAAGCTTGCTTTTCGGATCAGCCGTAACAGTGGTTATCCTTAGGGGGGTTGTGTCCTGAAGCATCTGCTACTTTTTTTTTCGGTAAGATTATTCTCACTTAGTTTCCATGCTTACATTGTTTATCCTTGACATGAATGACTATTTCTTCCAAATATATTAAACACATTAATCAAGTTTTCATGGCTGAAGCAGGTTTAATATGCATGTTCAGGAGAGTACTGAACAGATTTCGCTGTTGTTATTCCAAGAATTTTACTTGCTGATTTACTCTGCTTTGAGAGTAAGATTGTCTTTTGTGTCAGACGTGCAGCATGGCAAGCCAACTGATGTGAGAACTGAGAGCGACTTGATGCTGCAAACAAGAATGTGTGATTTTCTTTCCTTTATCTAGTTCTGTTTAATACCAACAGAAATGGCACATTTCCCACCTTCGTGTGAGTACAGCTTCTGCATTTCTGCAGTAAATCCAGCAAAGCTTGGTCAGGGCTTTCCCCAGGGGCCGGAGGAAGCTGCGGCACTGCCCACCAAACCCACCGCTTCTTGCAGAGAAAGGTGCTTCACAGCCCAAATGAGCGAAAGGGCGTAATTTTATTTTTTGTGTCTTAAAGACCTATGAATGTGCTCAGGAACTATATGCTTCACTGTATAATTTTCTGGTTGGTGATGCCTTAAAATTATAGAGCAGTTGTATTAATTTTTATACAGTAGTATGGTGAGGGTTCAAGAATACTACTTAACCAGTGCTGAATGTTAACTTGAATGCTGAGGTTCATGGGTTTATTCACTTAATATCTCTTGAATTTAGTACAGGTTATATTCACTGCCAGCCTTATCATTGTCTCTTCTGCAGGAAATCAGAAAGAAATACAAACTAGCTTGTTAAAACATGAGAGATGAAGTGATGATGGTCCTCATAAACTCATTACATGAGATGAAGAAAACTGGCCCAAAAGTTCACATCCTAACTATTGCTGCAGATAATGTGGTGTGGGAACTATGCTGTTTCAGGGAATAAGGGAGTACTTGCTCTTTCAGTCAGAGGCCTTGCTGTTTTTGAATTAGTACTATCAGCATCATGATTCTGCCAAATGAAGACATGTATCCAGACATTACATGGTCTTCTGCTTTTCACAGTTCATTTTTTCTGTCGATGAGTGCAAGTTCCTTCACCGTGATTTGGAACTTCTTAACAGTGTCGACAAACAAATGTCTGTTCCCACACTGTTAAAAGAGAAATTTGTGCCTGTTCTTACCCTTGGGGTAGGAGAGGTCTATGAAAAGTAGATTACAGAAGACTGATTTCTGTTCTTCATGTAAATAGGAAATCTGTTTCTAATCTGGTTTGAGATAAGAATTCATAGTGACCATCTGCGTGAAAATTTTACCCATAGTAATTTATTTTTTAAAAAAAATCTGACTCAAAATCTCATCTTTTTTTTTTTTTTTTTCCCCTCCCCAAATAAACTTTCCTAGTCTGGCATCTCAGGGAACAGCATCTGCTTCAAAGATGTCTTCAGAGGTTGAAAGTTACTATTCTTTACCTTTTTAAACAAGTTTTTCCATCATGCTGCCTCATACAACCAGTAAAAAGTCTCCCGCTATTGTGAGCAGACTCTGTAGTATAGACATTGTCTGGTTTGTTCTGACTTCATTAAAGATTAGAGATATAACCACACTTCGTTCCTTAATACGAACATCTTTGTTCATCATTTTCCCATAAAAAAAAGACTTCTTTCATTATTCACAATTTTGATGGATCCCTTCTACTAAAAATGGTCCTGTGTCACATTTGAGCCTATTAAAAAGAAAATTACAGCAGAGTCAGACAGAGGCCTAATAATATATAGAAAGTCCAGTCTGCACTGAAATTTTTCATTATCTTTGATGACCTGTTTAGAAATTCTGTTTGTAAGTTCCAGCCCAGATTTTCAGTAGGTCTCAACGAATATATATATTGAGATTTGCAAATACTTTGTGTTTAGGCTGTATTCTATCCCCACAGGAACTTTTTTCCACTGGGCATTCATATAATTATCCTTTATTCACTTAAATACTTACACAAATATTTAACATTCACGTTGCATTAAATAATGTGCTTACATTAATTTATTATATTGACACTGATCTCAATACAAATGTAAGATGTTAATTGCATATACTTGAATATTCTTACTGTAGCTCTGTGTTAGGTTAAGGATGCTACTGGGTATCAGAGGGGAGCGGTGTTCCCAAAACGCCTTGACCTGGCTCACTCCAAGAAAGCAGTTAAAAGCCAAAACAAGGAGGTGAAAATATCTTTCACAGCTGTGAGAGCACAACATATGTTACCACTTTGTGTGAAAATGAGCAGAGACAATTTAAACTCTGCATTTGGCCGATTAGTCTTACGGTGTCTTTTCTTTGACAATAAAGATGCCGTTGGCAAAACTTATCCAGAAAGGATGGGGTGGGTATTCCTGCAGAGACTGCCTAGTAGATTGGGATGCTTCTGGCATACAGATACTTGTAGCAGATGTTTCCAATTAACTGTAATAATGCTGAAAAATAAATGAACTTTCTTCAGCATCTCCTCTACGAATATTGATGTGGCAGCAGTCTGCTCAGCCTGGAAGGGCTCACAGTATCAGCGCTCAGAGTGCGGAGGATAAAGAAATTGAAAAGTGACGATTTAGCTCTAAAAGGTCCAGGTCCTTGTGTGGAGGGAAATTTAGGAGATGACTTTTGTCTCGGTTTTCCTTGGGTGCTGGCACTTCTGCAGAGCACTGTGACTGTAGAGGCTTGTGAGCTCCTCAGGGGTCTAGCAGCTCTCGGCGCAGAGCTTCACGCTTTGCTCAGAAACATTTTCCAGTGGTGTGTGGAGGGCTGGACTTGGTGTGGCTGTGCTATGGGACACCGGAGCAAGTGTGGAGGTTTCTGGTGTGGACCTCTTCAGAGCCTCAGGACTGTTGCTTTCTGCTGTCCTGAAGCAGATGGGAAGCCCTGCTAGTAAAATAAATAAATAAAAGGCAAAGAGTCTTTCTCAACCTGTACACAATTTCATATCGCTTTATCTTAGCATAGTTACATTTCTTGTCAGGTCCGTATTGCTTTATTTTCTTCCTTACAGATGTACTTCTTTTCATACCTGAGGCTAAGTCTAAGTAGTTTAAATTAAAAGTTGACAATTTCAATAATTTTTATTTTTTGAAGTGCGCTAGTATTTTTGCTGGTTCCATTTACTACTCCTTTCATAGCTATGTTGTAAGACACATCTTTGCTCTCATTTCACCTAGTTCTTCCTACACTCTTAAACTCTCGTGTTATATTTTTTATTTTTCAGTTCACATGGTAGATTCCACTTTTTGGCAGTGATAGCAAGCATCACTAGTATTTCCTTGTCTGTATTTTTGTACCGTTCAAAAGTTAAAGGCATGAATGAGATTATTTGAACTGTTGTAAGGTTCCCAACACAGGATCCACAGAGAACATGAAAGCTTTGACCTTATGGACTCCTGAGTGTTTACCAGACAGAAGCTGGACCTCACTGGATAAGGGAAACTGGTATCTAAGGATATCTTGAGGTTTCAGAACTTTTGTTCCAGTGGAAAGATATTAAATCTTGTTTCAGGGCACTTTTTCCTAAACTGTGCCTGGAAGGCTGCTGGGCAGAAGGCTTCAGTGTGGTGAATCTCAGGTGGCCAACCAGCCTAGCCACTAAGCGCATTGATCTCAGCGCTTGTCATTTTAGCACAGATACCAGTCTAACCTGCGTATCCTGGTTTGCCTGTATCTTTCCAGATGCTTGAAAATCTGTCTTTCTCCTTTCCAGCTGCCAGATCCTCCTGCAGTGCTCCAGGGAGTGCGAGCCTGCAGGAAGCATTTCCATGCTGACAATGGAGAAGTGATGGGCTGGTCCAATGGCCAGAATCAGGTATCCTCAAGCAGCAAGGACAGTGCTGCATCCTGATATATTTTCCACGTTCAGCTCTCCAGAGCCTGCTCATCTGTAGTGTTTGCGAGGTGCCCTGCTTGCAGTGCCACAGAGTCAAGGTCCCAGTTCAGAGCAGGGACCAACCTAGCCGTGGGGCACAAAATGCCTGGCCGGTGTGGCTGCCCCAGTGGTATGGCTGTTAGCTGTAAAAGCCACCAGGAATTAATCTTCCTATTCGTTCCGGTTTATCGCTCCTGCCCTTTTATGTGACGAGGGTATTAGTGGGGTGGCAATGCAGACCCATTGTGCGGGATGCTGCCTGCTGCTGTCCTTTGGCATGAGCCTGAAGTTATTCCACACTTTCTTTCAGCTTCGAGAAATTTAGCTTTGCAAGCTGTAAAGGGTCCGTGTAATCTTTCTTTAGAGAAAGCCCAACTGACTGTGTATAATCTTAAGCCACTTCATTTTCCGGTACTTTGCTTCACATTACCCGCTTTCAGTAGAGAATTGCGTGTTTAAGAGACAGAAAGTTTAACGCCATCAAATAGTTCCTTGAAAGACTTTTTTTTAAAGGGAATGGTTAGCAAAGCAAAGTTCCTCGCTAGTTTTCACCATTTGGGAGCGTCTCTAATTTACCGCAGAGTCAGGAAAGCGCAGAAGATAAGGTCTCTGCAGCGATGGGAATCCTTCACATTGCACATGTGTGGCTTTGTTTGGTTTTCATGCATTCATCCTCCCGTCAGACACTATTAGTAAGAACATAAAATTATATTGGCAGGTAGGGCTTTTGCTTTTGGCTTTTTTATGTTAAGGAAGAATTGAGGATGGCAGGATGATGCTGAGTCAAAATAACCATGTATGTAACTCTTAGGCCTAGCACCAAAATAAGAATGAGACGTGATGAGGGGTCTTGACCAAATGGAAATGATAAGGCTGAAGATAAAAACGTGAAGGATAAATTGTTCTGTGAACTCCATCTGTATTGAAAAAGGCTGTGTCAAGAGCAGGGTTTACATTTTTTTGGCTGCACGCTTGCATGGGACAGAATGTCGTTAAAACAATTCCTGTAACAGCTTCATCCTAAGCAGGCAGATGTCTGGAGAAATAAATGACTGGCACGGCCCCGCAGGCTCGTTGCAGGCGAAGCGGTGGTGCTCCTGCCTTCTGGATCAGGTTCTGGGCTTTTCCACCTGTGGTCCTAATGATTTCATCAGGGCGGCATTGCACTGAGATTTATATAGGCAAAAATAGGATTGTAAATCCTAGTGGCAAACATGATGGGAATGCAATCCTTCGGATTATTTGCAGTGGTTTTCACTATCCATTTTAATCGCCTCTTGACCAGTGCGCAGCGAGAGCAAAGCCATGGCCATCTGAAATGAGTTTCTAGGCCTTTCGAGAGATGCTCTTGCAGTGAAGCTGAAGCATTAATGTAGTGGTGCTTTGGCTTTCCTGGGGGATTTATGTTGTGTGGATTCAGCGATGAATCAAACAGCAATGTCCAGTGCTGTGAGTGCTCTTGCTAACACTGCCGGCAGGAGAGGGGTGGAGCAGCCGGCAGGGGAAGGACGGGGATAGGGCTGCAGGAGAGGGATGGCTGAGCAGAAGTGAGAGGTGGTGGGTCACAGGTGGCAGTGGACCTTGGCTGGGCTTGTCTCTCTGTTAACAGTGAGTTTGTACATGGAGTTATACTGGGTCGTGGATATGTACTACTGGAGGTGTAACTTCAGCTTGCTCTTTCCTTTATGCGCTCCCCCATGTTAAACATTGCTATAAAACCCCCAAATAGCACCGTGAGTACTCTACTTTTTAAAAAATAAGCTATTGGAAATTATTATTATATCAGTAAGAAAGAACACAAAGGCCAAAGAACTTAACACCACCTGCGCTTACTGACAATGTTAAATTCATGCAACAAATGGCCTACTATTTAAATAAGCAAATATCTAAAATGGCTGCCTTACATATTCACATGTTTGCATGGAGCTTTTCGTGGTCATAAGCTCATGAAACACAAGCAAAATAAGTTTGGAGGTTTCGTTTTTTTCTTTTTACTCAGGACTTGGAATTCATGGAAATTCTGAGCTAAAAAAAACCACCCCAAAACTGAAACAAGCCCAACAACCCCCACCCAAAATCCCACAAAAAAAAAGCGTCTTCAGAAAGAGAGGCAGTGAGATTTTCTCAGTGTGTAAAAGACCGGCAACTTTTGAAGGCATATCTGCCAGACCAGTTACAGCTCTGTTCTAATAGGATCTCGTGGAGAAGATCTGTACATGGCTCATATTTCACGTTCTTAATGTCTGTGGTTTGATTTTAAGGGGGCTACACATGTGAGAGAACCTGCCTTTATTTGAGTTTATTTTGTCAGTGTTCCATAAAATTAGGATAGTAGAAACAATCAAGAGACCCATATCAGTTGGCCTGATTGGGATTATTGGCTGTGATGCTTCCAGTGGCAGGGAGTAGGAATTGGTTTCCTGGGGGGTGCTTTACAAGCTGATGTTCCTGGAAGATTTGTCTGAGCAAAGATTCAGGCTTTGACTCCCTGTGACTTTTGGGGTGTAGTACAGAGGGGATGCTAACAGCCGCTCTGAAAACCTGATTTTAAAAGTGATGGAAAAAGAGAAGTAGCATTTTGTCTTTTCTCCTCCTCAGACAGTAGAAGCAAAGGCGAGGAGGGTACAGTTACCATTTGTTGAACATTATTGCTGAAACACTTCGGAGGAGGTGAGGCTTTTCTGAACATGTTGCGTGATTAATTTGTTTCCTCTGCCCCACTGATTTCAAACGAAATCTCTTCTCTTGCTGGCATGGTGTAAGGCACGCTCATCTTCCCGGCCGTAGGCTGAGCAGCGCTTTACTGCCCAGGTTCCCACAGCAGCAGCAAGTGATCGCGTCTGAAGTTAAGCTGCTCTCCATCGTTGCGGGATTGTCGCTGGTCTCTCGGAGGCAGCAGTCGGGGTCCCTGTGGGGAAGCTCACAGCTGGCTGCAGCTGCTCCGGCGCCTTCCTCGCAGAGGGAGGAACGCGCATTAGAAGGGAGAAAAACTGTAATGAAACCCATTAACAACTGTTAGGAGGCAAACAAGCTCGGGAAGATGAATTTTGGTAGAACAAAAACTATTTAAACAAAGCCACCTTCTGTGTTGCAATAAGTGATGGCTACAAAAGAGGGTGACCTCTCTTCCCGGGGCTGTGCTGGGTGGCAGGGCAGCAGAGTTGGGGAGCCCCAGGCTTGCCGCCCACTCCAACACGGCACGGAGCCCCCCAGGAATGCTTCCTGGCTGCGGTGGAGGTGCTGGCAGGAGCACTGCCCCGCTGACTGCCCGGCCGCTGCTTTCCCTGCGTCCGAGGGAAAGGAGCTCCGGGAAAGCAGGGTGCTGAGTACAGGGGGGTATGCGTGCTTGGGAGGGGGGTGTGGATTTGTGTGAGGGCTTCTTTGCTTGTTCATCTCCCCTCAGGCTTAATGGAAAATGTTTTTCTCGCATCCCTGTCTGTCCATCTGGCTGCTTTGGTGTGGGAGAAAACACATGCTGAAGCCCATGCAATTCCCATGGATTTAATGCAAATATTGAACAAGAATTTCAGGATGTGATTAAGTGTGTGGGTACTTCTAAAGGTAGACTAATGGGATCCTCTGCCGTGTGCAATTACATCTTCTGGCAAAGCTTGCTTGATTAAGCAAATCCCACCTCTGATCTCGGTTGTAGGGTTTTGTGCTAGCATCTCTCCCAGGTCAGTAAGTTGGCATGGGCAATACTGCTTATTATCTTGTCCAGTGTATTTTGTCCAGCACGGAGTCTGGAGGTGGGGAAACTTATGTAAAAATGACAGAGGTCAAATTCAAAGATTAAAAAAAAAAAAAATCTTGTCATCCAAAAGTTATTGCAGGATTCCTTAAGCATCATGTTCAGTTCCCACTGGCAGAGTGATTTGAAAAGTTACTTTCCAAAGACAGAGACATACAGATGTTCTGGGAAGTCCTCCTTGACCGGGTTCTGGCGTGAGTGGTGATGCTCTGCCCTCTCTGTCCATCAGTCCACTCCGTCCGCAGCCTCCCACGCGTGGGAGGAAGGTGGTAGGTGATGGCACACAAGCGGCAGGTAGCTGCAGAACTCCTCCACTGAGGTGAAGGCATCGCAGGAGATGTGAGCCTGTAGAGACTTATTAAATAATTACAGGGTAAAGTCTTCACTGCAGATACTGGCTTTCACATATCAAAGGTTGATGGAGTGGAGGCACACTGAAGGCTGAGCCTCTGCTTGCTAGCTGTGATCGATTCTTCATGCTTGAGATAGTTTTCGTGTTGTTTTTTAATAGTTATAAATTAAAAAAAACCCAAACCAGCTTCTGTCATGGCCATGCTGTGTGATCAGGGCAAAATCTTTGTGAACAGATACAAGGAGGGATGAACTGGCAATTTTGGTTTATTATAATTTTTGCACTTGCCACATTAATTACTGCTGCTGGAAGCAAGTGGAAAAGGGGTTGAGTATTCTTTTTCGGTGGCTTTCTGCAGTGAGGATGAGTGCTTCTGGACTGAAACTTCTCAAAATAGTTCAAGAGTATTTCTAGCTGCTCATTTTTACAAAAACAGCGAGCTTACTGGTCCACTTCACTGTGAGAAGTGTTTGCTTCAGATGTGCCACGGAGTTGAAAGTATACTTGAAAATCAAGGCAGGATCCAGTTTCTCAGCACCCTTGCGTAAGCCTGGCTTTATCAGGCATGTGCAAGATTTGCTCTTTTAAGTTTCCATTTCAATTAGTCTCTGAATTCTTTCAGTCCAGTGTTGTGAACGAAGTTTGGGTGAAGCTTTTGGGTATGTCCCAATCCATCAATGGTGAGCATGTCCACGGGATAACAAAATATCGAAGGACAGCACAATATTAGCAATACAACCAGGTCTGATCTCTCACAGGTAGCGTGGAGTCCAGGCGAAAAGCATAAATTCCCAAGACAACAGTAGCAGAAAGAAGCTGGAAACGCCTGCTCTGACTGATCTGTTGTTTGTCTGCCTCAGGAGCTCTATGATTTTGAGGTGCCAGCAGCTTCTTTAGGCTGGGTTTTTTCTTTTGTATCACTAACATCGGTCAAACTTAGGGCAATATTGCTAGGTTTCGGACTAGTGCCACGTGAAGCAGATGCCCGGGCAGCCAGCTCTCTGCTCTGTCCTGTGGCTGTGTGGGAGAACAGCACAAACAGCCTTGGTTACATTAAAAAATGTTTGACATAATTAACCAACTTTTAATTTATGTTTAAGGGGATTAAGGTTGTTCATCTTGTTTTTCCTGCTTTTTGAACCAGTTTTCACTGTGAAGGATATAGCACTGATAATCAGAGACCAAGAACCAAGCTGACAGTCTACATCCCATCCTGTTTTTCCTGAAATGAATCTTCCAGTATTGAAGGCTATCTCAATTCACTATGGATAAATCAAAGTTTCTAAGAATGGTTTATTTTTCTCTCTCTCTCTTTTTTTTTTTTTTATATATCCCTGGTTTTATGAATGAATAAATGGTACTGACATCTGTATCACTGATTCAGTAATTAGATGTGTGTCCAACAGTTTCTACAGAGCAGTAGCTCTGGTAAGAGGACTTGTATAGTTTGTGCAAATACTTGCTTGTACATAGACAATTGCATTATATGAAAAGTAATTATTGCGAGGTAATCTGCTGAATACAAACAGTTTAATCTCTTACGCATTTACTGAGTATGATGCCACCAGTCCTGGCAGCAAAACCAGGGCAGTTCGGACAGGATCAGGACTCGGAAACACAAGCCAGCTGTAGGAGGTGGGATGCAGAGCAGTCGTGGCTGGTGATGAAGCAGTGACACAGGTATCCTTCTCAGGGGCTCTGTCGCAACCTGTCAACAAATGACAGGAGGATGTTGTTCTTTGTCTCTCTTGTGTTTATAACCTCAAAACGAAACCCTTGAATCGTAAATGGATTTATATCTTCTAGTGGCCATTTTGCCAATTATCATGGTGTCACTTCCATTTCCAGAACCTCTGTCCCCTAATATCCTATAGTCTGGCCAATTATTTTGAGCACACTTTAATCTGATTTGACATTTAAAAAAAATTATGATTCCCTTGTGCATTTAGAGTTTAGCAATTTGATTTAGATAATCAGATCTTGTCCATAGATCCAGATAATTCAGGAAAGTTTCTCCTGGTTACCTATGACAATATAGGATAATGGATTTGCACGATTTTTTAACCAAATCTGAAAACATTTGAATGTCATGACTCAAAGAGCTTTGACCTGAAATTTAATTAAGGAGTGGAGTATAGGAAAAGTGGGAGTATGCAAGAGATCATTAAACAAAAAAGAAAATCACTGGCCATTCAAGACTTTGCTTCTGTTAAATGGTCTAAATAGCTCTTGTCATAGAATAGTTGGGCCTTACAAATGGGATAAATTTGAAGATTAGGAAAACTGAAAAATTAAAATTTAGTAATGTGATTTCTTTCTTCATTTCTAATAAATACGAGAAAGCTGCAGGGAAGAATAAAACACAAGCTGAAGTCGAAGGAAGTGCATTTGCAGCCATCCATGTCCTAATGAGTAGCATTAGGAAACCATATGTAAGTATTTAGTCTTGACTGTAGCAGATTGAATACATTAGGCCTTGTCTGGACTAAGCAAGCTCAACTCTTATCAAGCATTTAGGTGAAAAATGGTTGGAAATTCTGGTTATTACAAATGGAAACCAAAAAGCCATGCTCAAATGCTTGGTAAACACTGGAAGCAGATGAGGTGAAAGTTTCAGTTCCTCTATCAGTGCTAGTCTGACTGGTGGAAAGAGGAGAAAGACATTTGCGAACAACATCATAAAAATGCTTCGCTGAATGTATAGTGGTTCATAATTATTATAATGCTACAAGCTAGCTTCCATTAAAAAAGATTTAAGAAAATTATTTACATTCTTGTAACACCCAATATTAATCTTAGCTTGTATTGGTAGGCTTTAAATCTTTGTAAGGCTTTGACTTGACTCCTCTAAGAAGGGGCTTTAGACACACGCTAGATTAAAATACACGTGGCCAGAAGTCTTGCATAACTTGTATAGATGATGTATTCATATGAGTTAGTCAAGAGATTTTAGCAGAGAACAGACTGTAGACCCAAATGATGTGTCCAAGTAAAATACTTCAGTAAGATAGATAGTTTGAAATGAAATACAGCCTTCTTCAGCAGCGGAGGCGTGTGCTTCTTCAGCATGCGTCGGAGATATCCAGGTACTTCCCAGGACTGACAAGCTCCCAGACAGAGCAAAAGGTGATGCTTAATGAAGTGTAGTTATGTGTTTAGTTCCTGAATCTCCTGTAGATGGAGAGAACCTGGTACAATCCAGCGCTGGGCTCAGGCAGGTGGAAGGACCCGATGAGGTGCAGGTACCGATGCCGTGCAGCACTACGAATAAAACTCTCACTGGAAGGAATGGTCTTAGTAAATTAATGCAGGAAGGAATAACAATGACAAGTTTGACTGGAAAAACTGTAGTTAAGGGAAGTCTAGAATTAGCAGCGTTATCAAGTTGGTTTTCATCAACAGCTAATTCAAATTTAACTAAAATCTCTAGGTTTAAGGCTTCATTGTCACCGGATGCAGCCTGAACACATCTGTCTTTGACTAGCTGAAGATTTGATGTAACACCTATTTAGAGCAGTAATTTACAAGTGTAACTCTTACCTGCATGGACAGAGATGTTCATAATTTGCTTGAAGATGCTTGCCTTGTATTTGTAAAGATTGAATTTGATATCAGGGTATTAGAGTGGTGGTGACTAAGTCCTGGCATTTTTAATTGGAGGAAGAAAGGCTTGGTCGTGTGTTTTCTGAAAACTGAATGTTGTATCCCTCTGTCTCCTAGTAGTAGATGTCAAGTAGGAGTGTGAATGTGTGTGTGCTGTAAAAGCCTGTGAGCAAACCAGGTTTTCAGTGGCAGCATACTAAGAAATCTAATAATCCTTCTGCAACTCCAAAGACATTTGCTGCACCTTATTGACCCTACCAGAGTGCGCACTGTGCTCCTTCCTCTTGCATGTTTTTACGGAAGAAATCTCTGAAACTTTCATTCTGTCGTTCCTTGATCTATTCCTTCACTGAATGACAGAACTCTTTTGCTACCTAAACTGCCCTGAGCAATATCTTTGTGGTTTTATACTCTTTGAGAGCTAAGGTTCTGTGAGATAGAGGTGAGGGACATCTCAGATGGGTGGTGTACATCCAAAGATACTGGAAGTTAATGGAATTGCTGTGCGGTTACACCAGTGAAAACAAGGTCATCTTCTGTACTTTTAAAATAATCGTGAGAATAGGCTGAAAGTATTCATTTTTCATGTGAGACTAAAAAGTAATGGCTGGATCTTTGCATGCCATAGATGGGG
>Ga0065711_1002949_pt1 | contig 30713 bp, 24 predicted proteins | sample Hoacrofraction12_FD_59098 | JGI IMG/M metagenome (GOLD analysis project Ga0065711, IMG submission 59098) | Hoatzin crop microbial communities from Cojedes, Venezuela - Epithelial fraction 12 v2 (version 2) | ecosystem: Host-associated > Birds > Digestive system > Esophagus > Crop | place... | reverse complement strand
AAAAAAAAAAAAAAAAAAAAAGACTAGGAAATTAACTCTTTAAGCACAACCCCTTCCAAATAAACAGATCAGGACAGAAAAGATTTTACATGTGGCTCTTCCTTCAACAGCTGTGTCCATGAACGTGGGACCTTAGGGCACCAGCACTTGGTTAGACATAGCCCAGCTAAACTGTGAGTAGCAGCAGTGCCCAGTCCCCACTGGGTCCTCCCATCTGCTCCGAGACTTATCTGTTCCTTGTTCCTCATCACCGAGTCAAAGCTGGCCAGGTCTGCATGGTGGCTCTCCGATGCTTGTCATCCCCTCCAGCATGCTCACCTCAGCAAAAGAGCAAGCTCTTCTCCCTCCAGGGATACCACCACAAGTCACCGCTTGTTATTGATGGATCACACACCTTTGCAGACCACAGACAGGAATAAATGCTGCCTGCACACACCTCTGTTGTACAAAGGGATGGACAGCCTAGTACAAGCTGCATCAGCTCAAATGGTTGAACTTTTGAAATAAAAGTGAGAATTCGGTCTCCATTAGAGTTTGGTTACTTCTTAATCAGTTTAAACACAGCGTGCAAATGGACGTTACCCAAATATGTCCTGGTGCGCCTCTGCCTGCTGGTAAGAGCAGAGTTGTTCCTCTTTATCCAGCCTGGCATAAAGACATCCAAGGGTACTGGCCTTTAAGTTTTGTCCCACAGCAGCAAATTTCTTCTACAAAGACCCCCCTGTGTCCTCCTACCCGCAGCCAGCCCCACCAATTTGCCATGTCCTCCTTCAACTTTCAAGGCTCACCTCACGGGAGGTGTGGGCTTGTGCCCTGGTCTGGTATTCCACACCTATGGGGCTTCCTCTGTGCAGACTGCAGAGCTCATTATGCAAGATGTGGACTTCTCCTGCAGTCTCCTTACTAGCGAAGCTGCGGAGACCTGCAAGCTCAGTACATGTCATTCCTGCCAAAAAGCAAGCAGCAAGTGAGGAGACAAACCAAACCTTCACAGAGCACCAAAGCCTCCCAGCACAGCTCGGCATAAAGGGAAGGCAGAGATTTGTGGCTGCTCTGTTTTGTTTTAAACTAAATTGTTTGGGCCATCCATACCCCTTCCAGTTTTTGGTCTCATCTGAGGAAAACAGAGGAAATTAAACTATATGAGTAGAAGGTGGCTTTTAGTCACAATCACTTTTTTCCCTAGAGATCAAAATCATATGCTTGAACTAATGGACTCTTTCCATTAATCACACTGGGCCCAGGATAGATGCAAGAGAAGTTAGGTTTTCCTCATCACGCATAAACTTCCTCCAGCTCTCTTCACCACTCTCACGTGGGGATGATGAAACCACTTAGCCTAACAAAAGACCTGGCTTGAATCCTGGACCAGAATTCACATACATATTAATTTCTGGTTTTGGCAGGCAGATATGAATAACTTTTCTTCTCTTCTCCATTTTTACATGTTCCTCCTTTAAAATGGCTGAAAAAAACACTTTAATGCTCAGTTCTAAGTACAGAAGTGGGGCTAAATTTGAAACACATGCCTCCTCTCCGGCATGGCCTGCTGGGATCCATAGACAACTCTTTCCCCCGTACCTCAATATTGTCAGATCCCATTCTCACACATATAATTCTGTCTGTGCTAAAGGCACTGAATTTTATGTTATGGATTCTACTATGTAGGAAACACCTAAACAATGTGACAAGACGCTTAGCACTTTTTGCAGCTCTGTTCTTTAGCATAGAAGTCTGTGGCAAATCAGACACTTTTGCTGCCATGTCTGAAAGTTCAGCCTTCACAGCCCTGTATAGCTGAAGAAGAGATGATCACATGCTGTTTCTCATGGGCCTAAGGATAATCAAGACTGAACTTCAAGGTATCAAACTATGTGAGATTTAGACACATTCACAAAGTGCATGAATAGACCTATCTAATTTTCAGTTTAAAAAAAAGAAAGGTTCAAGTCCCCAGTCTTGAAACTGGTAGTACACAATCAGCATTGTTCCTGTAGCTAATAAGAGCTCCAGGACCATGTCCATCTCACAGATGGACGTGGAAATTTAAATCCAAGCCCTCATCTTTCCTGCTTATTCTGATAAATTCTAGCAGGATTGGCTTTCCACATGAATTATCACACTCTAGTCCCCGTGGGCATTATTGCCCCTCTGAAAGTACTAAGGTACAGGTGTAAGTATCAGCACCCACTGAAGAACCAGAGAAGTCCCATCTTGCACAGCGTAAAGGAGCGTGACCTAGGGTCACGTCTGAGCTGAGTGGGCAGCCTGACTAGACATGGGCTTCCTGAACTCTGCTCCTGTTAACAGATAATGCAAAGTGTCAGGTACTTCCTCTTGGAAGCTACTTCTGCATGCTTGCGCAGTGTGCGCCACATAGTAGGGCCCACAGTCAATTACGTTTCTAGAGCATATAATCATGTCACTAAAAGTATAATTTTCTTTATTGTATGATTTCCTGAGCTACTTTGCCCTGTGAAATCCAGCACAAACAGAGGGAAACTAGGATTTGAGTTTTTCCTGAGAGCTCAGGTGCCAGCTGCTATCTGTGTTTCTGCAGGTATATCTACGGTGATATTCAAGATCTTGGAGCGGATCAAACCTTTAACTCCACCAGAGGGAAAGAGCTGACAGGGTGTCAGGCACCAGGGTGCAGGTTCTTTTCCAAACAATGTCACTTATTTGTCCCAAGACCTTTATGGATGTACTGTGCCCTGCAAGAATGATTTGCTCACACATCTTGTGGGCCGAAGCTGCACAAGCTCTCGGGCAGAGACACCCGCTGCCTCTGTCTCTGTACAGTGCTGGGGACTCCACAGCTCCATTACAATGTAAGCACTAATTAACAGCCCAAGCAGGCTTTGCACAATGGCTGCCAAGCCAAGTTCTTTGCCTTCCACTGAACTGTTTGCCCTGCTTACCTTTTCAAGTCTAAGTTCATCATTTACTGCAAGGTACTAAGTTATATCATAGAAATTTTAGATGCATGACTCCTTTCCGCAAGCTACTTTTGAACAATAACAAGCCATCATATGCTTGTTCCTGTGCTCTGATAAGCTTTGAACTTTAATAAATGATTAATCCTATTTAGAAGTAACTTTACACTGCCTTAACTGCATCTTTCCGTGAAGTGTCACTTCGACGTCCTCTCTCCTGTGCATTCATTGCAACTTTCACATGCTGTAAATTAAGAACATTTACACATGCAATTAGTGTTAAATAAATACCTGAAGAACTCCTCGGGGATTAAGCAATTAGATGGCATCATAGAGTACCCTTTGTACTTGACGCTTATGAAGAAAATCATCTACATTTTGCACAAATTGCATACCGGGGTAGCCATCGTCGCCAAATGCAGCCCCAAGTTCATACTCCCCGCCTTCTCCCCAGTTCTCCCATCCCTCCCCCATTGACTTCAAAGAGAGATTCATACAGATAAATTTGTGATAAAGATAGTGCTTTATATTAAATGACTCCCTCCTTAAAAAAACCACAGGATTTAAGAAGAACTTGAATTTTTAATGCCACAGTTAATTTATTAAAAAATCTGTCTAGAAAAAATACAGCTTTGTACACACAGGCCATTTGCACAGTCATTGACAGACTTAACCCTTTTATATCCTATATTTTTTTTTATGGCACATGAAAACTGTAGTCAATATATATGGCAAAGTATGCAAACAGTCTTAGAAGGAAAAATACCTGGCACACTAGAGTGACTTGCAAGTGGGAGCACCTATTTTATGTATACATAATGCACGCACACATAAAGCAAACTGAAAATAACAGCAATCATTTGCCCTGTAACATATATGGCTGGTACTCACCGATACGACAGGTTAAACACCAAAATTATGGTATTGGGAGAGAAAAGGACAATGAATTTTTATGCCTTGAAGTTTAAGGCTAAAATGAATACCATTCACTCTCATTAACACCCACCACTGACTGGCAGCCTGAAGAAGAGGGGACATCTCACCTTGATAAAGTTGTACCTAACACTTGGAATTAGACAGAAACAAGCAAGAGATGGGCACAAAAATAAAAAATGGGCTTTGGGAACAGAGTGAAGTCTGCAGTTACACCCTGAGCACTTAAGTCAAACGTACCAAAACCCTGTGCTGGCACCAGGACAGGGGTCCCCGGTCACAGCACTGCAGCCTCCACTCCACCAAAAGGAACCACTGCTCGCAGAGGTCACCCCCACAGCCACGCACCCTCCTGACAAAGCAGCCCATTGAAACCACAGGCTTCCCGCAGCCGGTTAGTGCTGGGACACAACGCAGGCGGTGCAAGACGTGAACCGGTTGGGGCTGCATTTCAGAGGAGGAGAGAGGACCCTGTTCGCAGGGGAGCAGCATTTCCAAGTGCCAAACATTAAAAAAAAAAAGGAACAAAAAAAAACAACAACTCACCCCAACACCACAACACCCCACACAACACAAAACAGCTGCAGGGAAGTTGTTTTTCCACCCGCCGCGGGCTGCGGGAGAGGTGCCCGCGGCCGCGCCAAGCCCGCTCCCGGAGCGCCAGCGCCATCTCCCGCCGAGGGACGCGGCGACCGGCGGCCGCCCGGCTCCCAATCCGCAGCGGTTTCTGGTTGGTACCGCCAGAGACCCTCCGGTCCCACCCGCTCCCTCACCCTCCCGGCCCAGCCGCACGACCCCCGCTCCCCTCCGCGGGGACAGCCGAAAAGCGTTTATAGCAGGAGAGTAGCTTAAAACTCACGGGAAGTCGTTTAAAATTAGACTCAACCCAGCCTCCTCCTAAAAAGGTGGATTATTTTTCTGGATGTTTTAAGACAGCCTTTCTAAGGGAAAAACAAAGGGAGTTTTCTTCTGTTAGTTTCTTTGATGTAAGGAAACACACATTTCCCAGCGTTCTATCAGAAGCAAAATGCTTCTCCCATAAAAGTACTATTTCCATCAGTAAATACTCCTACACAAGGCTTTAAAAAACCCCAAGATATTAGTGGGCATTAAAAATAATTTAGTCCTATTTAAGGCGTATAAAGTTTTACAGTCTTCCCCACTCGGAACCAGCAACTCGACACACTGTTAAATCACGGAGAAGACTAAACCAGCCATCAGCTCCCCGGACGAGAGGCTAAGCTCCTCGCTAACAAACCCTCCGACCCACCAAGGAGCACCACTGGCGAGAGCCCACTGGGAAACCCATCTCATCCTCCTCCTGTGTTGAAAGACTCATAGCTGCAGCTGGTGATTTCGCCTGTGTGAAATGAACCACCACCACACGCACAAAAAAATTACACCTCTTGAAGAATTTCAGAGTTATGATGTGTGCCAAAGGGATGTCCTCAGAGCTCAAGCGCCCTGGTGAATTATAGACACAGCACAGAGCTGGCATCAGCGGAGGGGAAGATTCTGGTTTGTTCTCTCAAATTACATTAAACATGGTGTGAAAAGACATATAGTCCTTGGGGCGTGAGAGTAATTTCTGAGCCTCTCCAGTTTACTTCTCTGAAGCAACTGCCACCAAGGGGTTTTTCTGATGCCATCTATAATTTCAAAAAAAAAAAAAAAAAATTTAATTCCCTGAATCATTTTGGGTGCTCTGATTATTTAGCCCGTATGCCATCAGTATAATTTCAGTTCAGTCACCAGACAGCACAAGTAATAGCCTACACATTTTCATACATTTCTTTTTGCCAAGTTGCACCTGGGCAGATATAGAAACAACAAGGTCCCAAAGCAAAACACTAAACAGTTCTGTTCTGAGTGTAAATTTAGTGAGGAAACATACTCCAAAGAGCTTTCTGTTCCAATACCGCTTTGCATCAGATGATTCAGATAAATGTCGCTGGATACTCATCCAAAAAATAAGGCCCTGAATATTTCAAGACTTGTTCTCCTCTGCAATCTAGAGGTTAGAAGTGGAATAGCACCACTGCAAAAGGATGTGACCTTTTAATCGCATCCAGGAATTTAGAGCTTGCACGTCCTGGCTGCATGGATTGAAGACACTCGATGAGAGAGGAAGAAAAGCAGCAGAATTAAAAGGAAGCACATGCTGAAATTACACATCGCAAGATTACACATCCCTGTGTATACAGGGAAAAATATAGATTTCCCAGGGTAAATAAAGAAGTTTGCATTGTGCTTCGTAGCAGAGTTGGCTGCATGTGGTGTTAAAACCTGTCTCTTGCCTATATACTGAACCCAGACCATCTTCCTATGAATTTAAGCGACTTCAGCAAAGCTGTTACAGTGAGCTGTCTACCTTCTGCTCTCAGAGCCCACCAAAATTACAGCCAGATCGTAAATGTTAGATTTTTATATAGCTAAAACTTGCATGTACATACACACAGCTCTGCAACTAGTTGTTTAGTACAGAGGGGAAAAAAAATGCAAACGGAAAAATAAAAAGGCAAAGATAGAGGACACCTGAAGAAACACAAAAACAACAGCTGAGAATTTGTAAAAAAAAAAAAAAAAAGAAAGTATCTTCAGCTTTTCAAAACTCTTAAAAAAGTTGGTTATTGTTGTGAAATATGACTGTATTTCACATCCCCCGCCTTGATCTTGGGAACATTCAGTCCTAATACATCTAACTGCTTAAGATGAAGTATCAGTTCAAGCTCTCCAGCGAGCGTGCACGCATGCCTTCCCCGGGACTCCTCAGCAGCTGGCTGCGATGCGCGTTTCTCTTGCACAACACGGACTAGGAGCAGTCACGCAGCGATGGCCAAGGTAAATTCACGCAGTACAACCTGGGACAGCATAGCTACACCCGGTGTTACTTCTAAAGTAACTGCACTGATGCTACCGAACGGCTGTCGGGGCGCTGAGGGAAGGCGATGACCTTCCTCCCTCCCGGTCCTGCTGTCGCTCCCTGCTCACCCCACATCACCCTCTCCATCTCTGGGGCAGACGTCCCTGACTTCTTTCTCCCTTCCCAGAGGATTGCTCCCATGGCTAAAACTGAAGCCTGCCTCAACCTGGCCCGTTTCCTGTTAAGGGCCTGCATACAGACAAATCTATATATGTATAATATGTATATATATATTTAGTATCAATTACAGGGAAGACAGGGCAGTCTTTCAAACTTCCAATATGTCAGCATACTGTACAAACAGGAAGCGGCACCGCAGCAACAGGTCATTAAAAAGGCTGCAGGCCAACCAAGAATCAGGAAAGCCCTCTGAAAAATGGGCAGGGGGGGAAAGCGTGTTGGGCCTTTTCCACCACGGCGGGTGCAGCCTAAGTCTCACAGCTTCATACCCTCATAGAGATGTGTGTTTCAGGGAGCTACCCAAGCAAGCAGTGTTATAAATTATCACACATTTTCACGCTGCCTTTTCCCATAACACCCTCCCTATCGCTTAATTGCCTCTGGTCTTTATCTCTCTCCTCAACACACAAAAAACTTCTACAGAGGGTGAGGAGAGATGCTCAGTGAGCAGTTTTCTCTCCTTTGGCAGAAGCCTTTCCGTGCAGAGGCACGCTGAAAGCAGGAATCTGCCTTCCCCTCCTTGCAGACTTTAATCCCTTCCTTCTCCCTGCCTTCCACCTTGAAATGACATTAGAATGAAAGTCACAACTGATTCGTTTCTCAAGAATCTGACATGGGATAGCCAAGATCAGCTGCTAGCTAGAGGAATGCAGGAGGGGGGGGAGGAGGGGGGAGGCTCCGACCCACTCAAGTTCTTGTTCATGACAAAAAGTACCCACTATAAGACAGAAAAGCCCAACATTTGCAGTATTGCTGTGAGCACTGTAATCTAGAAAGCATCTTCATTAGTATTTCCAATCCCATGTACCAGCTGAAGATGACATATTCTAGTTTACCAGTAACATCTGAATGACAGCTCTATTTCTTTTTTGCATTTTTTTAAAAAAGTAAAATGAAAAACACTTTCCTTCCCCCAAGTATTCACCATTTTATAATCCAAGCTGTCCCAACGCAGCATGAGTATCCAGACGACCGGCTATGTTTTCCAACATCTGCTTTTCATTTTCTTAACAGGAAACTAACAAAATTTCCATGACAAAGGAGGATTCTGGTGCTATACTCTCATTTATCTGTCATGTGTACACTTGGCAGTATTTGATCTTTATTCTCTAGATGCTTAAGAAATAATCTAGGAATTACTGCTTCTTGACAATGCAAACAAATAAGGCTATCTATAAATAAACCACAGCGAGGATGGGGGGAGGATCACTTCGCACCCGCAGAGGGACTGCCTCAGGGCTAGTTCTCGTTTATTTTTTGGCCATCGCTGGGGATCAGGTCACCCTNCTTTCTGAGNCCTTTTCTGCAAGCCTATGTGCAGGGAAGAGGGGCCCTCCCACAGAGCACCCCTGAAGAAATTGGGCGAGTTCCCCCTCCCCTTTCTTGCCAGTCTCCCTGATGGGGATCAGGCTTTTGGTGGCCCCGGGGCAGGTGGGAGGTGACATCGCAGCATGGCTTCCTCTGCCCCATCCCCGTACCTGTGACACGCGCAGCTGGGCTTCACTTGCAAAGCCCAGCTTGGCAGAGGGAAGAAAAGACTAAATAGCTCACCCAAAACATTGTTCTCACTCTATGAATTTCAATTTGAACACCCAGGAAGTGCAATATTCTGTAAATAAATTGCAGGCACAAAAACATTGGTTACTTTATGCTATACTCACATAGGCCATTCATGCTAGCACCCACCAAATGCTGCTTAACTTTTTTTCCATTTTTTTGGTTTGTTTGTTTTTTTTCTTTTCTTTTTAATTTTACTGTTTGTAGCATCTGCCCATGGCTATTCTTGTTTGCCTTGGGCTCAATCCAAGCAGCTATGGGAGGAAACAGCCAGGACGCCTGTTGACTCTCATAAACGTTGAATCAGGGCCACAGGCAGTAATGGATACAATCCACCAAGCCTTTTTTGAAGGCTCCGAAATTAATTTCAGCCCCTTGATTTACGTGTTACTAATGACAGGTATGTTTTAAAAAGGGCAACCTTCCTTTTTTCCTCTCTCTTGCCTTTTATGTGAAAATGTTGTTCATTATAGAAAGATAGATTTGTAAAGAAACCTTCAGAGTCATCAAAGAATTTTTATAAGGAAATAATTTTGAGATAGAAAACTAAAAGGCAGTACTTAAAAATGTTTCAGTTTTTTAATATTTTCATTGTTTAATTATGAGATTGACCCTGCAAATGCTTCATCACAGCTGGGATTTTCTTGGAAGTGAAGACCACAAATCAGTTGAATGCATGTTCAGAAGTCCTTTATAGCCAGATGCAATTAAAATAAAATGAACCACAAGATGATGACCAGGGGGGTAAAGCCCCTCCCACTGTAAGGGAAGATCAGGTTCAGGACCACTGAGGAACCTGAACATACATGACATGAAATCCAGAGTCCTGAGGGAACTGGCTGATGTAGTTGCCAAGCCACTCTCCATGATATTTGAAAGGTCATGGCAGTCAGGTGAAGACCCTTGTGACTGGAAGAAGGGAAACATTGTACCTATTTTTGAAAAGGGTAGAAAGGAGGACCCCAGGAACTGCAGACCTGTCAGCTTCACCTCTGTGCCTGGGAAGATCACGGAACAGATCCTCCCAGAAGCTCTGCTAAGGCACATAGAGGCCAGGGAGGTGATTCGAGACAGCCAGCATGGCTTCCCCAAGGGCAAGTCCTGCCTGACCAACCTAGTGCCCTTCCATGATGGAGCAACTGCAACAGTGGGCATGGAAGAGCTATGGATGCCATCTATCTGGACTTCTGTAAAGCCTTCAACATGGTCCCCCACAACATCCTTCTCTCTAAATTGTGGAGATATGGTGGATGAGGAATTGTGATTGGAAGATAGCAGTCAGAGGGTAGTGGTCAATGGCTCGATGTCGAGATGGACACCGGTGACAAGTGGTGTCCCTCAGGGGTCCGTACTGGGACCAGTGCTGTTTAATATTTTCATCAATGACATAGTGAGATTGAGTGCACTCTCAGCAAGTTTGCAGATGACACCAAGCTGAGTGGTGCAGCTGACACACTAGAAGGACAGAATGCCATCCAGAGGTACCTGGACAAGCTCAATAAGTGGGCCTATGTGAACCTCATGAGGTTCAACAAGGCCAAGTGCAAGGTCCTGCATCTGGGTTGGGGCAACCCCTGCTATCAGTACAGGCTGGGGAATGAAGGGATTGAGAGCAGCCCTGCCAAGAAGGACTTGGGGGTGCTGGGGGATGCAAAGCTGGACATGAGCCAACAATGTGCACTCACAGCCCAGAAGGCCAACCGTATCCTGGGCTTCATCAAAAGCAGCGTGGCCAGCAGGTCGAGGGAGGGGATTCTGTCCCTCTGCTCTGCTCTGGTGAGACCCCACCTGGAGTCCTGCGTCCAGCTCTGGAGCCCTCAGCACAGGGAAGACATGGACCTGTTGGAGCAGGGCCACAAAAATTATCTGAGGGCTGGAGCAGCTCTCCTATGAGGACAGGCTGAGACAGTCAGGGTTGTTCAGCCTGGAGAAGAGCAGGCTGCCAGGACACCTTATTGCAGTCTTTCAGTACTTGAATGTGGCCTATAGGAAAGATGGGGACAATCTTTTTAGCAAGGCCTGTTGTGACAGGACAAAGAGTAATGGTTTAAAACTAACAGAAGGTAGATTTAGCTTGGAAATAAGGAAGAAATTTTTTATGCTAAGGGTGGTGAAACACTGGAACGGGTTCCCCAGAGAGGTAGTGGAGGCCCCCTCCCTGGAAACATTCAAGGCTAGGTTGGACAGGGCTCTGAGCAACCTGATTTGGTAAAAGTTGTCCTTACTCACTGCAGAGGGGTTGAACTAGATGATCTCTGAAGGTCACCTCCAACCCTAAGCATTCTATGATTCTATGAAATAGAGTATTGCCTACCTCCCTGTGGCATCCATAGGCTTTAGATGTCTCAGATTTCTATATAGTTAATGACAAGTAGGAGCTTCAGTATAGAAGATAAATCAGCCCTTGAACAAGAAGGCACAACAGACATAAGCGTGCTCAGCATGCAGCTACTTGAAAAGGCCCAAGAGAAAATGCTGAACGCGAGGCATTGGCCGAGATATTTACCCCTCCCAGGGTTTCTGTCCTTCACTCCTTGCTACAGCAAGGTTGTCTTTCCCTATTTGAGATCAGCAGCCTGGGACAACTCTTCACAAAACACTGCCTTGTTTTTCCAGGTCTCAAGCAGAGGTTACCCTTCTAAATGGTGTTTGATACCACAAGCCAGCTTTAATGTAATAACTGCGTGGTTGGAATACTATCCTCCATGGGAAGGGGGAACCTGGGATCTAGATGTTTTTCAGCTGAGAGTTGTCCAAACATGCAAGCCATCAAAAACTGACCAGAGAGATTAAGTGCCCAAATGAGAGTACTATCCAGACATAGACCAACAATAGCTCTATTTTTATATACAAACTTATTTATATTCATCTTACTTCAGCTCATTTCCTTATTAACAAAAAACTATTTTTGTCCAAACAGACCTGCATGAGGTTTGCCAAACCACAACAATTGGACTTTTTTAAAAGCAGAGATTTGATGCCAGAGGTGATCTTAAAAGAAAAAAAAAATTTAAATTACAAGAAACCCCTCATTTTGTAACCTCCCTAAAATTAGAGAAACAAAAGGCTTAATCAACTTAAGCCGTTTTAAAATAAGCATGCCTTGGCTCAAGGAATCAATCTCACCATTCAAGGGTGAAAACAAGCAAACTCATTCAGGATTTGCATTTGTATTTCAGTTAACAGAACAAAAAAAACCCAAACAAAACAGGAAAGAGTAATTCTAAGTGTTATTTTTTCCTCTCTTAATAGCAGTTAATAACATGAGCAACCTCACTAAATCTTCTGAGTATTTCTACTACTAAGTGCTCCATATTGTACATAAGTGATACATAGTTTGGCCTACAGACAGCATAGCAAAGTTATCTGGAGGAAAAAAAAAATCCTTGTAAATAAGCATACACATGTGCCTTTATCGGCATGTCTATCATGTTAAAAACACTTCCAAGGAAACAGTTGGTACCATGTGGGGAGAACAGTAGAGAAGATCTGAAAAAAGGTTCAAAGGGTTTGACCAATGACATAAAGAAAAAAAACACCTTTATCTTCTTTTGGTATATTCTTTGCATAATTTACATATCCTTTTTATTAGTTAAAATAATATTCAGCAAGTGAAATATGCCATGCAGAAAGAACTATATAAAATAGGTAGAAAGTCACATTACCCGAGAGGCATTTTTCTGTTTAAACACTCATATTATTTACAGGAAATATATTTTTGACTGTCCACCAGGAAAATTTTAACAACATATACCATTTTAGGTGAATCCAAGTCAAGATATTTCAGCTGCCAAGACGCAACAATTTGTTTAGAGGCAGTTCAGCAGTAATTTTCCCCTGACTGAGATGCCACCATGATTCATGGAAAACTATAGCTTGGATATATATCTTTCTGTTCATCTCCATGGGCTGGGTCCATACTAGATTTCACCTCCGGTGACCTCCACAGTCTTCCCCTTTAGCTAAATTGCAAGAAGTGGGTGATGGAAATCCTACAGGCATAGTAGATTATTGGAAAAGCAGTCCAGCTGTGAAGAGTGAGCCACAGGAAGCAACTTCTAGTTAGTACTCTAGTCTTCCAGCTTGTTTTCCCTTGTCTCAAGCCTCACACATCTCAGCCATTTTTCACCTAACCAAATGAAGTTAATTTTCACCTATGAGTAAAATGATTAAATAACCTGACTGGTTTAAAAAAAAGTCTCTGCTTTTTGACTACTCTTCTAACCCATTCCTCCCATGGCCACTTGTAGTAGTCTGTGCAAACAGAGCATAGCTGGGAATCTTGGTTTTGGAAAAAAAGATGGCACTTTATGTTATTATTTCTGTCTTACTCTAGCCTTATAATCATTGTGTTCATTGGCTCGATACAAGTGCTGCTATTAGCAGCAATCCTGCAGTTGCCCCTTAGGACCCTATGAGGGGAGTTCCTGTTAGGGCTACTAATTGAAGGTGAAGCAAAAAGAATGAAGGACCCATTTGATAGGTTCCTCTAGGTCCCAATACTTGTCCTTTTATACAGTAGATAAATTGCACTAGGTCTACTCTAATAAGCAGAAACTTGCAATAAAAGTGGGCCTAGAGTATCATTCCATTATCCTGTCTCTGTCCACTGCCAAAGCAAGTATTACATCAGTTATTATAGGTGCATGCGTGTGCACACACTCTCCACACACATTCACAAATGCACCTTTATATAAGGAATGTATGAACATAAGTATGTGTATACAGAAAACCAACTCAGTTAGCATGTGGCTCACAGACAGCCTTTCCTGCCATCTAACTATGGCTATAAATGAATCATAACTCCAGCAAAAACTTCTGCTTTCAGACTCATGAAAAATGTAATGTTATTTTTGGCATATGTTAAAGAAAAGCAGGGTGATAAAAGAGTGGGTACAGCGAGGTCCAAGTTCTTCATTTTCCTCTGTATATGTCTTTTGAGATCTCCCTAGATTCTGTTTACCTTCACAGACTCAAGAAGCATACTTTATGTTTATATTCATTCTGTTTTATCACACTGCAGATGCAAAAAAAAAACATTTAGAAGTGCACATTTTATATATCATTTTATATATTATATACGTATAGTAAGTATAATGCTCTTTGATTTGGTTCTATGATCTGCATAAATATTCTTCATTCAGCCTATAAAAGCAGCAAGTTTGAGCAAATAATATAAAAGCCTTGATGCTTTACTTCATTTTTGCACCATTCTTCCTCCATACTCAAACGGGGGAACTTAATCCTTAAAGAAAATCTATGTGAAAGGAAAATTACACCCATAGCTTTTCCCTTTGCTGCCATAAGAACGAATTCCAACAATTAACAGAAACAGCTTTCTAATCTGTCCTGTCACCCGTACTCCTAGACAAAGATACCTCAATAGTGCTACCATTCAGAGGAGAAAATACATGAAAAGGGCAGACAGCCTTACAAAAATGAGAAGTCTCGCCCATAAGATCTTTGTCCACAATGATGCTTCCTCCAAAAGAAACGCAAAAGAAACTCTAATACAATGTTTTTGTTACTGAATTATATGCCGCTCCTTCATCCAGTAATCTAGCCAGACTGCACATTCATAGCTAGCTAGCTCTGCCATCATTTCACAAATCCAAAATACTAAAGACAAAAGCTTGGCAAGACAGGAACTTTAGATCCAAATATTCCAGAATCTGGGGAAATAAATATAAGATATGCACAGCTCATGACACGGGCTAATGCACTCTTCTCGCTTGTCTCAGAATACCTTGCTTTCATAAATGTGCTTCCTCCAATTCCTGCCAAAATAGTCCCAAGACAAGCACTTGCAGCTGTGCTAGCCTCACTTTTTTTTTTTTTTCTTTTGCTACTGCATACTAGCAGTAAAGTGACTGGCTTAAGCCTCAATTGTCACATCCTGCCTCAGCCCTGAACCTCCAAACTACATGTACTCTATCTCACCTCATGTCATATTACCTTCCCTGCTCCCTTTCTTCCAAGAAAAGTCATCCTGCGAGCACCTGCGAGGGGTGGCACTGGAGACTCAGACCAGGCAGATCCCTTCCTCAAGTCCCTCATGAGGCTCCTGAACATACTTCCTTAGATCCAGCCTCACACAGAAAAGACAGGGCATGTATATCTGAGGAGGGGCACCCGCAAGGAAAGCAAAGCCCGCTATCCTTGTTGTGATGGACTCTGTCTTGGAGTTTCAACAGACAGTGCTCTAGATGCATTATGGTGTGTAAAAACTGTCCACAAGGGCTGCAAAAGATTTTCCTAGTATAGGAAAACCTTCCAGTTGTGAAAGGCTACTCTGGTGTCACCTCACTGAACCTCTCTTTTATAGGGGTTAGGTACCAGAGGGCATTATTCAAGGATAGAATAGCATGGGAGTTAAAATATTTTCTAACACTACAAGGTTGCTGCTTGAAACAGGCCATGCACTAACTTATAATGGAGCATTTTCAGTCCTGCTGTCAGCTCAAGACTGATGGATAGAATCTTCTCCGAGACCTAGTTTCTTCCTTAACCTCCTTTTGAATGCTGATGAACTACACATGCAATACTTCTACTGTAAGGTATGACGCTGCTAAACAGCTCACATGGGGATGCAAAACTTTCTCAAAGTTTCAGACATTTATCTGATCTATGAAGGTTGTGTCAGGAATAAAAGTCATGTGTGAAACTATAATAATAATTAGCAATTATGAGACTTCTGGAGAAGGATAAATAAGCCACAAATCACAGTAGTGCCTCCTCCCACACCCACAGACCTCTACAAACAATACATGTTCAACATTGTTATCAAATCACATACACATTTCCATGCTTTCTACCCTCTGGGCCTTACTACAGCAAGGTCACTAATTTTTCAGCTTTAAGTCCCAGTCTGAGCAGCCACTTTTATCAGCAAAAATCAAGAGGCTAGTGGCTGGCACCATGGAGGAGGCACACAGAATTTGATGGTGCAATAACCCGATCAGCACTAGCCTTTCTGCTAAGTCCTTTCAGTCATAGGTAAGGGGGAAGATTTGTTATGGCCTCTGGCAAAGAAGAGCCCTTTGGTGAATCAGTTTCAACACAGGAGACACTGACCTTCAGTCTTAAGTAAGATATCCCTGCCTTGTGCTAAGTTTTGGGCAACACAAGTGTTTCTCTCTCTCCTATGGTTAGAATAAAAATACTTGTACAAGTGGGCACCATTCCTATAATCTTCAGTGGCATTTCAGTCTCCTTATCCCAGGGCTGAGTTTGGTCCACAGAGTGCAAAAATGTATTTCCTCTGCGTTTTCAGCAGTGTACCAGCCTCCAACAAAAACGGTTCCTATTAATGATTAAATGTGAAACTTCACGGTTCCTATCCCACACAGGCCTTTGCAGACTTTTTTGGCATGACTTTGGGAAAAAAAAAAAATTGCATAACTGCGGCTGCTTTTCTTTTAGACTGAGAACTATGTTTTCAGTTAGTTATGTTTTCACATTTGGGTTGGAGAAAAGTTCAAACAAAGTTTCACTCCAACAATTGAGTCAATATACAACATGCTCCTGCTTGTATGGGAGAAATAAGCATGCAAAAAGCTACAGAGCTAAAGAGAGCTTGCAAAGGTAATGAATGTTTGCTTGTAGGGGGGTGGACTGTGGGTAACAGAGCTCACCTGTAAAATACCTAGTAGGCCAGCTGTATCACTTTCATCCTTGGATTATGCTCTGCCTAAGGCTGCGTCCTGAGCTGCAGCACTGTCGGTACAGGAGCACAGCACCCTCAAATATAGCGTGGGCACAGCTCACAAAGCTGTCCATTGTTTGGATAAAACTAAACCAGCTACAGCATTAAAGAATAATTTGACAGGGCAGCTGTGGGTCTGTTGGGCCATTCAGCTGGGATTGCTGCGCTGGTCAGGAATCACACCTATTTGCATGCAGACTGACACAGCTACGCTGACAGACATCCCAAGTACAGAGCTGGCCTCAAAGGAGATGAGGACAACCGAGAGGAAAATCTAGTTCATGCTGGAGAGTCTTCAAGAATTAAGTGATTTTACAGTGCAAAATCCAAAGTGTTTTGTCTATTCTACCGAGAGAGCCTCAAGAGTACTGAAGGCCATGGGGGCAAGTGGCAGGACACAGTTCACCTTCAGCCTAGCTAAACTCTCCCCATCCTACCCTAAATGTGTGCCCCTCTCTCACTGTCTGTTGGGTGTTGCCCCAGCCTATGCTGTTCCTTGGAGCTTGCCCAAGGCCTTCCCAGGAGGCTGCCAGTTGGCATGGGTCAGAATCATGCCAGGAAACATGCTAACAATGAAAACAGACTGGGGCACCTGCAGAAGAGTGCTCAAGGCTACAAGCAGGACCTGTTGAGTTTCCTGGTATAGATTTAGCCTTTCTATGCACCACTATAATAAATGAACAAACTTTACATTGCATGTAGCTTAGCTCTGAGATCTACAGGAAGTGTAGCTCACATTTGGTTCTTAGATACCTCTGCATATCAAGTAGCTCAAATGCCTGTGAGCGCTGCACTGGAATTGTGATTTCACATGATGAGTGACCTATTCTGAGTTGCCATACAGAGATAAAACACATGAAAAACTGTAGTGAATGACATGTTGTCTGAGATCTCTTTATAATAATTCATTTGCTTTGCAAATAATGTTTCCAAGAGCCTACCAATTCAGATGCTACAAGATAGGCAACAGATCAGCTTTGCTCTCTTCACCAGAAATATTTTTCAAACATATGGGATACAAATGATTTTTTCCTTTCATGGAGTTAATGCAATATTATATAATTGCACACCCTTCACAAAATAACACTGTTTGGGATAAAGAATTTTCAGAGCTAGATCTTTTCTGTAGGTGGATACAGATGCAGCGAGCAATGAGAGTGGCAGGTGGGGTGAGGGTTTTCACAGAATTAGGCTGGCTGGGTAAGCAGTCAGTCGACCACTCACACGCATGAAATAGTCTAACTTCAGAATTACACACAGGTCTGCACGTTCGTTGCATTTGGTTCTCGGCCTCTTGCGTGACAGCACCACCAAAATATACCAGCTACATATTGCAGCACAGAAATATCAGTACCTGGTCACCTGTTGAGGTCATATAATGTGTCACTGAAAAATTGTCACTGCCTGAATATCAAAGCTTATAGACTGTACTCCTCTCAGCCACAAGATTAGCCTGTGACTTAAGAGTGCAAGCTACAGATGTAGAACACATCTCAGAAAACACAGAAACACAAAATAACTGACACTGGGACAGATTTCTCTTTGTCTGCTTCAGCTTAAGAGTTATATCAGACCAGTAAGTACCACTAAAGTTTTAACCACCTAACCTCCAAGGACAGGGATTTCACCCCATTTCTGAGAAACTGCTCCAATGTTTAACCATCCTTTTAAGTCCCAGTTATCCAAGAGGCTTGTTCTCTATTAAGATACATAACTTATTAACCAACAGTGTTTGAAGATAATCCTTTTACACAAGATTTCTCCACATAACTTCTGTAGGCAATTTTTTACTATGACAGACAGACTACAGAATTACTCTCCTCCTTGTATTTCCATAAATAATATTTGAATTATATTAGAAAGCTTCAATTCTATCAAATTGAAAGCAAGAAATAATTGGTACCAGGAAACAGTTTACATTAGTACTATAGGTCTGTGAACACAATACCGGTGAAATGTGTAAAAGCAGAGGTAATATGGTAAAATAGAGAAAGCAGAGAATGAATTCAGGACACTATATTGCCCACAGAGCCCAACCAGCCACTGCAGTATACTGTTATAGTCCACATATGCTATAAAACTAAGCATAATGTTTTGGCTCAGTTGTGTCCCAAAAAGACACAGCAATAATGAGATCACGCACTTGTGTGTTGATACCAGCTTTCTCAACAGAAAGAAAAAAACCCATTATTTGCTTTGCTTATTCATTGCCAGGATCTGAAAGCCATGAATGGTCAGATTTCTGTTGTGCAGTCACCTGTGATTTTCCAGTGTCACAGGTAACAGAGAGGAGAGAACAATCACTGTGTTTTAGCAAATAATTGTACTCTGCTCCTTTTCCCATTATACCACAATAACTAGCAAGAGACTTTAGGCTTTTAACATATAAACAAGCATAACAGGTAGATACAACATGAAGGATCCTGATTTATAATTCCTTTAGCTCTACTGTAGCTTTTTCAGCAACTCCTGGTTATTTTAAGCATATACAGAACAGCATAGAAGCTTACAGGGTATATCCTACCTTCTCTCCATTTTCCTTGTTGACCTTTAGCAGCACTGCTGTCTTACTAGAAGTGCTGGAGTAAGGAAAGAACTGCTTGAGTATAAAGAAAGAGAAGTAGCCTGTGGGATGTCTTCTAAAAAATGTAATGGCTTCTCCCCAATTAACTAAGATAAGAAGACTGAGTTTTACACAGCTTTGCAGCTTGTATAGTCATTTATACATTTGTAAAACATTACTAATTGATGAAGTAGCATTTTGCACCCACTTTGCACTCACTTCGAGCAAGTGTAAGTGACTATGTAACAGTAAAAGACACTGGAGGAGGAGGAGGTGGCAGCTCAGGTGTTTTAAATGCTTAATTACTTACAGGGCTCAAATTCAGGTGTTCCTCCTAAAGCATCATATTAGCTAAAACAGTCTTGATATTCAAAACCAGAATAGAAATACTTGCAACACAGAAGACATTGAAGTACCAACCACCAGAGAAATACTTATTTAAAAGTATTTTTAAATACTTTTTTACTCTTATTAGCACATTGCTTAGGAGTCCTAATGACTGTACATTCATCCAGTCCTTCTGAGAAAGGACCCAGGACATTAAATTAAAAGAGCATTAACTCAGAAAAGAAAACACCCACCAAATGCGTTTCTTCTGTGTTAGCAAACTGAATCAGATCGTCAAGGGATCAGAGAAAAACCAGATGAGGCTAATGGGACTGCAAGCCTAAGCATCAAGCCAAAAAGGGACCATAAGAGAAGACAACAGAAGTGAGTCACCAAATCTGCGTTCTCCTCAGAGCATCCCAAAGTACAGTAGAGGGCTGAGAGCCAGAAAGCAGAGCAGAAGAAAGCACTGAGGCGATGAAGCTATCACAGTAGGCAATTACCTTGATATAAGAGAGATATTATCCCAATTTCCAACCTGATGCTCATTTACTTATTCATAAACCCATTGCAGAGGTGCAGGTCTTTCAGTGCTAGAGTGCGATGCCTACTCTGTGCACTTGAATATCTCAGGTGATGCAGAGAAAAACAACATAATGAAGCATCAGAAAGTCTCCAGTGGGCATGTACGCTTTGCTGCCAAATGTGTGGGGATCTTATTTAATATAAAATTATAAACAATAGTATTTTTACATCTGAGAGTATTAAAAATGTGCTTACTACACATAGTCTAAATTACAGTTTGTTCAAGTCAAGTTTTAAGATTTTAATCTGTCCAAGTTACACCTCCGTAGTCAGACAGCGCTATGGCAGTTTTACTCTCTAAAGCTGCTGTTTCACCTATAGTTAGTTTATGCCAGCTCTTCAGCTGAGCGATGATGGCGGCCTGCCCCTGCACCTGTCCCCAGCTCTGTAGCCCCATCACTCCATCCATGGTGTCGGTGGGGCTGTTTGGGTGGCTTTGTGGTAAGCTTGGTGGCAGAAGGCAGAGGACAGGGTGCTACTTTTGAAAGCCATGCTACCTCGTGCCCATTTAAATAAGTGTATTTGAAACTGTACCTTAAATCTCATGGAGCGATAATCCTCCAAAGATATTCCTTTCCTGCCCTATGAACCTGGTTAGCTATTGCTTTTCAACTTTGGGGCTTGTTTATGCCAGCTCTTGGTTGAAATACAAGATTAAACAAAATATACATGTCATCAATTTACACCCAGTTAGCACAGGTGCAAATAACTGCACTAGGAACAACACAATGGTCAAGCCCATTTGTTGAATTTCAGATTTTGTTCTTTTGATTTTTACAGGTTCTGGGCTGCAAAACCTCTCTAAGCAGTAGCTCTGTTTTCCTATGAAGCCAGCAGCATCAGGCCCTGCTCCTGACCAGGATCATTACAAAGGACATGAGAAGAGGGGAGGAAGTTTTCTCCAGGGAAGAGTAAAAATTATCTATGGCACGGTACCAAACAGAAAGTCCACAGAGCTTCTCTGGGCCAACAGTTACACAGCTGAAGTTCTTTTCAGCTGATCTGGAGACTTACTTTGAATTATTATTTTTAGAGTTTTATCACTTGTCCACAAAAATTCACTTAGACTTAAACCTAGCACTCAAAGATATGATACAGGAGTGTGAAAGATTTTGTCAAAACCCTTTAAAATAAAAAAAAAGAAAGAAAGAAAGAAAAAAGATAAATATATTGCATTTAATTTTAAGTTAAACATGCACAAAGAAAACCAAACAGGCTTCCCAGTTTGAACTGCTTGTGTAACTTAAACGAGCTTTTATTTAAAACATGATATTTTCCAGACCCTTAAGACCTGTGCTTGAATTAGGCATTTCTGGAATTTCTGATTTAAAATTGAAATGACTGAGAAGCAAATACAGCAGAGTAAGAACAAAAGCCCTGTGCTTTGGTAAATTTTTATTTATAGCATGTTTTATTACATGTATCAATATTAAAATCTTTCTATAAAGTTTAACTAAGGATTGAAATAATACTACAGGTAAGATTACAATCGCACTGAAGTATTCTGTTGTTTTTTGGGTTATGGCAGGCTATGGCACATCGCAAGACCAATGCCCTATTTTATCATTAAACAGCCAGAGTGTTTCTTTGGGCCGCAATTCACTAACGTGTTTAAAGTGTGTGGCTAACTTTAGTTATGCAACTAATTCCATCAGTTTCAACAGGACTATTCACTTGCTTTATGTTAGACAAGTGCTCAAACATTTTGCTGGACTTGAGCCGAGTTCAGCTTTACAGAGAGCTCCTTCTTTAATTGACTGTCTGATCCACCATATCAGGAGAATACTGGGCATCCTATGCAATTCCTACAGACGTGAACAGATATTACCAAAAATGTTGAAAAAAGAGAAAGAGTAAGAAGCTGCTCTTCAAGTGAGAAAAATTGTACCTAACACTGATCATTCTCATTAAAATATCTTGGATTAATAACATACCACTGGCCTTAAATTTGAGTTTCCTGGCTTTGGTGGGAGTGTGACACAAATTTAGCTTTACTTAAACACGAAGTCCTTTTTTTTTTTCCTTTCCTTTTCTCCTAATTCATTTAACATGTACTCCCTTTGGTTTCATTATGGAGCAAATTTTGAGTGAGTATAAATCCTGGGAGTTTTACTACCTAATTAAAAACATGTTGCTGTTCCACACATTGATGGGAAACTCATGTCTCAAAGGGTTAATTAACGGTCTTTACACGTTCTGTATTTAGCTCAGGGTACAAAGCCAAAAACATAAATAACATCTTAGACGGAAACAGGAGGTGCAGATGTTTTTTAAATTTGGTTCTTAGTGCATTTTACACTAGCCAGAAATGTGTACTGCATAAAATCGAAACAATGACTCAGTAACCATACTTAATGCACAGTTATATTTAAAATATTCTTCCCCTTTTGCAACTTCATATCTTTTAGGCTTATAAAATGATAACTCTAAGCTTGCTGCAGTCAGATGTCCATAAGCAAGGAGCCTTGAGACAGGAGTGCAACAAAGATCTTGTAACTGAAAGAGACAAATGACAAGTATGAAACTACACTGTTGTGTACATAACATATAATCATCTGACAAAACCAAAATTAAACACTGGGATGACAACAGAAATTAGCACCCTGATTTACCAGCTCTCCATTTACAAAGAAAACACCCTATAAAATAGCACTAATTTGGCATTAACTTTAAATGAAGCAGAATTATTAATTGAGAATACCAGCTTAAAAAAGTGAGAGAGGAACTTTCTGAGAAACAAATGCTTAAAAAAATTCCATTACAAAGGCAGAAAATGGAACATCAGCCCACATGAGTCCTGCTAGTCCCCCATCACTGGCTCTCACTTACATAAATATTCTATTGAATCCAAATGGCAAAGCGACCTGGTAAAAGCCAGCATTAATTGAGACAGCTGAATGAGACCATTGACTGAGGGGCTGCTAATTGGGTAAAAGTGTTGGCAGGTTTGAACTCACATACAATGTGCTATGGGACAGTGGAAATGAAGGAAGCATGAGACGAATACAGAAGACAGCCAGACCATCTCATTCCTTGTTGTTACGAGTTATTCTGTTCCAACAGCTAAGTGGCCTTGGACATGTCATGACATTTGTGTCTCACTCTAATGTCTCTTAATGAGACTTAAACTTTAACTAACCTCTAAAGGTGCCATGAGAGGGAGTTAATTTTTAACAGGCATTTTGTAAGAGATCCATTTAGTGTAAGTTTACAGATTTGTGAAACCCCAATTACATGTGATCTTGGAGTAAAAATTCCAATTTAGATTTGCAATGGCTTTGGACATAAAATACAAATATCCCTATAAACCACCTAAATACTAATACTGTACTTTGGAAATGCAGCCTCAGCGAAATTGCCTGTCTTCCCATGTCAGAGCATCTGCCTCAAAAGGGGGATCCAGCCTGTGGTTTCAGAGCAGACGTAAACAATTCTTTATAGCCTTGACTTAAAATTGAAGAGCTCAGTTCAGTGTTTTTTGTGGGCTGGCTATAAGCTGCTGTGGTCCTACAAAGTGCTCCTTGCTCAGTATGCTGACGGTTTTGGAAGCACCCATCTAACCTATCTGCAGCCCTTAACTCCTTTAGTAAAGAGGAAGCCTTGATGTACCTCGGTATCCAGCATTTAAAATCTAGGATCTGTAGGGTCCCAGCTTCTTACTTTAGATCCTCTCAGGAGCATATTTTTGTGTTTGCAAACACTTTTCTGCTTCTAAATCACTTAGGCATCATCAAGTGTTTTGTCTAGCTAGAAAACATGGCGAATCATCTGGAATCTGACACTTAAGAGGAGGATATTATATGGCTATCACCTCAAATGAAAATGGGGAACATGATATTCCTGTTTTCAAGCATTTCCAATTTTTCTGTAAGACTTTGTGAAGGATCGTAATTTGGTAAGACTTCAGATCACTGAGTTGTACCTTGGAAATCAGCTTGCCTATGGAACACCAGACTCTCTAAATAGGGTGAACTTGGGCCAAATACTGTATGTTCCAGCATGAAAGACACATCTGTCATCAAGAGGCATGCTTCTCCCTCTATGCAGAAGAGTAGTCTCTTCTTCCTGCTTTATCCAGAAAATGATACAAGCGTCGCAGTGTGCCCTAGCAGGAGCTGGTAGTATTCATTGCAAAAGAATATTTTCTTACTTCTTCCAAAAGCAGAAAAGCACTTTGGCAGCACAGAGGAGGTAACATCAGAGTCCTGGAAGTCCGGGCTAAGGTCCAGGCCCCAGTTTCACTGCAAAAAGGTGAAGCTGGTGGCCCAGTGAATGAGGTTTTTGGTTCTCATCCCTATGATGTGGTGACTTGCACTGTCTCTGCCCCATGGGCATGCTAGAGGACTACCTGCTATCGACCTCCTTTCTCCTCCTCCCACTTCTGGGTTAGGGTCAGGGGCTGAACCAGGAGAAGCTCAATTCCCTGCCTTCCTGAAATGGCAAAGTTACCCCCTTTGCAGGAAATAATGCTGCAGTGCTGTAGCAACGATACAGCAAATCATGCAAGAACTTGTAGGAGAAGGGAAACTGTGTTTTAAAACAAAGCTGATTTCAGCCATACCCTCATACCCCCACCCCCACTGACAAGTGCTCAGACTTGGTGCACATGAGTGGTCTGCCCAGCACGCAAGCACCCGGATGCTTATACCCAGGTGTCCTGTTCAGGCTCCTCTGCAGTGACACAGAGGACCTGTCAACTGTCAAGTCCTCCTCTTGTCTCCTCTTCTTCCTCAGCTGGCGGCCCTGTGCTGGTTTTGGATGTGCCTTTTTGCACCCTTCAGGGGATGACAGTGATTAATCTCTCCATCCTGTTCCACCTCTGTGAGTCATCAGGATTTACTCACTCTGTCTCCCAGTCTGGCTGACCTGAAAAGCTGCACACCCGTGTGTGCTAAGATCCTGATGACCTGCTAATCCAGCTGCCATCAGCACATGCCATTCTTGTAACCCTTCTCCAACTGTTTACTCATTCTGGTGTTTCTGCAATCAGACTTATCCCTTAATTCTCCCAAGATACTAATTTTAACATTTATACTGCTACATTTCTACAGCTTTGGTGGGTAATTTCTAAGTAGCATAAGGAACTTTTTCTGTTGCAGCCTCTGTATAACCAAGTTGTCTGGGTCAGCAGGATGCAGCCTTTTTGGTTACTTAAAAGGGAAAGGGACAGGACCCTGCCTGATATCCTGGAAAATGAAGTACAGCCCCTGTAGATGATATCAGCTGATGATGCTGAACATATGGGAAATGAAAAGTAAATTTGATGCACCAGACAGACCAACACTCCATAGCCAGAACAAGAAAATATAGCCAGAAGAGATCATAGGTAATGAGTATCAGAAGGAAAACAGTAAGCACAGTACAGAGCAGGAGTTCTTTCTATTTCAGGTTAGCCCCTGAAGAAGCTAAAAGGAAGATGGAAAGAGATACCAGGTGAAGAACAAAATGTGGATGAATGTAAGTCCCCATCAAGCAGAAGTATCTGTGAGCACTCTGCAGGGCATCTGAACTTCTCACTAAGGGGAGTGCAAGTTTGAAATAGAGACTAGGAAACAGTGTTTGTGGCAAAGAGAAATACAAGTTACTCTATATCTTGCATATGACATTATCTCATACAACTGTTCTTCGTCAGAATACCATAATAATAGAGACAGAACCAGCGCTCAGCCCAAAGGGTTTTCCAGAACGAGCACTGCTGGAGGCATTTATGTAGGCAGCCAGTCACTAGTCTACCTATAGTAACAAAACCCTTATTCATATTCTTGTCTGCCAGTAAATACCTTAGGGCTCCCTGTGGGACCTAAGTGCGCACCTGAAATTTAGAACAAGTGCTTCTCTGAATAGTTATGGCCTTCAGCACAAGTCAAAGTCCTCTGCTGTAATGTATAGTGCAGTATCCAGGTTTTATCTGGGTCCAAAAGCTGCTATAAGATGTCTAGAAATAGAATGCATACAGTAGGTCAAGTGTGATAGTTGATGAGACAAGGAAAAGAAAAGTGAAGTATGTCTAGAAAATGTCAATGCAAGATAATGCAGCACAAAGGTAAGGAACAGGGAGCGTAGAATGAGAGTAAGCAGTTCCGCCCTTTAACCCTCTGATTTTAACCCCGTATTCCAACTCTATTATGGCATCTCTCAAATGTCTTGCTCAGTTTTCCCCTTATTGCTCTCCCCACTCCCCAGGCACCATTTGAGTCAAATAACTGCTTTCCTTTCCCCTCACCTAGTTAGTTTTAGGAGACTTCAGGTTTTCCCAGCCCGTTTAACTCTCTTGAACCCATCCAACAAAAATATAGGTGTATTTATCCAGGATAATATAGACATTTCAGTACTAAATACTTAATTTTAGGGTTCATTGTTGCTACCCGCCAAACCTTATGTGTTTCATACTCTAATAACTGAACCATGAAAATTACAGCTAATTTTGAAGCACTGCTGGGGACAGGAGGGAGGAGGAAAAGACCCCTGGAATTACAAAATTACTAGCACAGTCTCGTTAGAAAACTGATGTTTTTCCACATCTTGCTTTCTACAAAGAATACATGTGAATGCAGTGACTTTGTTTCTTAGGTGTCCACTCTGGATTGCTGACCTTGTTCAATTTGCTGCTTCTTTTATTTTAATCCTATTTGTACCAGTTTGCTTAACTGCTGTTTCTAGGAACATCTGACAGTCTGAGCAATGGCAGACAGAAATCTCTAACTGTTGTGTCGAATTTTCCAAAAAATCATCTAGACGGAAGAATAAATGCAAAATTCCAAGATATAAGAGGAAGTCCATTCTGTTATGTGAGGACAAAAAAGGAAGAAAACGTACGGTCTTTAACACACAAATTGCTCAAGTCACTTGAATTCTTTAACTATTCCCTCCTTTTTTATGTAGAAAATTATGTCACCTCTTCCAAGAAGTCACTTTTTTGTACCTAGAAACTGTGGACCAAATCCTGCTGGTATTCTTCTCCCACTATTTCCATTTCAAGGCAGAATAATAAGAGAATATATTCCTAGAATGATGGGAAATGATCTCATAGTACAGGACGCTGTGCCACAACTTCTCTTTAGCTTGAGAATGTTTAACAAGCCCTGCAAATTAAGTTTTGTTGTACCAGGAATGTTTTAATTCTATCTTTTACTTCCTGTGCATGAAATTAGTTTCACCCTCTAAAAGTTCAGATAATCTGATTTCCTGAAGAAAAACAACCTGGGAGTAAGTTGTAGCTCTTCTGAATCAGCAGCTCCAGTTCGTGTATTGGAACAGCATCCACTGTCTCTGTCCCTGTAGAGCAAATGAGTTAGGGCCAGATAATCTGAGGCTGGTCCAAAGACCAATGAAATAAAAGGAAAACCTCCGTTCTATTTCAATTAGCCTCGAATCCAGCCCTCAGGCATTGAGTCCAGCCCGAGCCCAACCCCAGCTTATGCTCTCTGCTCTGTCTAACCACATACTGTCTCGGCTCCAGATAATGCAAACCTGAAGTGGTGAAGGAGGTACTGATCTATTCCCTCGTGCAAACACTGCAAGGTGTTGTGCATGGCTTGCTGCTGGCCTCTGTCCCCTGGTGAATTTCACCTCTATATTTATATCAGGATCAAAACCTGAACTCAATACTGCCGTAAGGAAATAATTTTTTGTTTTCTCAAATGTCTGTATCTTTTAAGATTTTTGAACCGGGTTGAAAAGTGAATAAGTAACATCTGTAAAGTGATGGAAATATCACTTAAGTAAGCTTTTGGTCCACAGTCTTGGAAATGGGGCCAAAGGAAAATAAGATTTTGTATCTTAATCTTAAAAAAAATAAATAAATGGAAAAATTAAGTTCAAAATGGATTGTGTTTTATTTCTTGGCTTGCCAATGGAAAAACAAACAAAAACCAGCTAGTCCATTCACGCGCACATTATGTACTCATTCTGGGTAGTCTGTGTGTGCCAAGAACATTTTCTACTATACAATTCTCTTACTATGTATAACTGTATATTTAATTTGCCTAGAAATAACCTCACAGCATCACACAGTAGAAAAACAATGGCCAAGAAAATTAACTACCCACAGATCAACATTGCTGCATGGGCTTGCAAGCCAGCACTTCAGATTATTGGGAAATCCAAGTCTATTTTTAATGTTATATTTGTCCCCCAACCATTGCTTCATCAGCATGATAAACATTATAATTTGTGGCTCCAAAAAAATAAAAAAGACACCTACCCAGGCAAAACCATATTTATGCAACTCTATAAGCACCCAGAGTGGAACATGTGTATCCATAAATTTAAACTAAACAGTAATAAACAAACAAATATGTTGCCTTCAGTGTTTTCATTTATGCTATGCTGTGATACTATCTTTTGGTATTTAGTGCAACTAGAGGACACAGGAATCAAAGCTCTTTAGTTAGTTTATAAACTCCCAATCATTGCTGTAAGCAGTTTTGTTGTATGCCCAATGTATTTATTTTTTCTATAACAAAATAGGCTGTGTGAGTTGTTGAAGAGGCAATCTGTACTGCATTTCCCTACTAGTATGTGTAGCATTTGCCCCAGGCTTTCCTAATCAAGAAAAACAGGCAATATTGAGAGACAAATCTGAAACCCTCTTTTGATCCAAGGTTATATACTTCCGCAGCTTAAACAACCACCAAAAATAAACCTGGTGCCCAAAGCAGCCAGAAGGGCTGTTATGTGCTTCTTTCCTTGGAAATGGAGCTGAAGAATGGATGAAGCACATAACAGAAATCGCTACACAGAAACACTGTCAAAGTGCTACCAGAGTGATGAAATCACAGCGAATAAGTAAGAAGACTCTGAAACATTTACCTGTTTGCTGTCACCGCGATCAGCCTGTTGTCAACTGTAATCTGGTTTTGTATGATAACTTGGACTTTTCACACAGACGTTAGCATCCATTATCTATGAGACTTAGTTTCTTGCTGGATCAAGCCTCTGCTGACCGTGAGCAGGTTGTATTTCCCAAGTTGAGCTTTCTAGTAGAGAAGAATTTGGCAACAGTAAGTTTTGACATTTACATACTTTGAAGAGTTGAACAGAGATGGTCAAACAACCTGTAGGGAACTCCCTCAGCCAGAGTTCAAAAAAAAAAGACACTGACATTGCATCTCTGTCACTTATTTTCTTCTATTTAGAGACCATAGAAGAGGGTGAACAAAATGAATATTCCTTTTCCTCGCTGCAGCTCTTTTAAAATAAACTGTATAATCCTAAACTCACAACAAAGGAAAATTTCCTCAAAGCTTGAAGGGGTCTTTTTCGAGCTAAAAAAATATTATGAGACAATGCAGAGCAGTTTCATCCAGTTATTCCCAGTACAACACTGTAATACATATTCGTTGCTTGAACAAAATTATACAGACATGCAACCACTGAAAATGCGGAGACACGCAGTTCTCCATCTTTCTGATAGTCCTGTTAACATTTCCCTCAAAGCAGTGGAAAATACCCTAGATCTATTATTCCTCATTCCCATACTAGAATGTTAAACACACGAAGAAGAAAATGAACAGAGAAAGTCACAGAAAATCAACAAAGTTTATCAAATGTCCACTGGAGAATAAGGAAAGTTACTCTCTAGTCTCTCTCACCCTCTGCTTGTTCCTCCCAGACCCTGGTGTCTCCAGTGCTTTGGGCTGAAGTAGACACAGCTGACAGATTTGGAAGTTTAGTTTTCCTTTGGGAAAGCTGTGGAGCCCCCTGCTCACTTAGTGTATGGCATATCTGAAACAGTACTACACCTCACCTTGGCTGGGTAAAACTGCGCCAAGGTAACTGCTTGCTATCATCACTTCTCACCAAAAAAATGAATTCAGTAGGCTGTAGGCTATGTGGCATATAGGTCGGTGCGAACAACAGCCTGATCCTGCAAGATTCTTCTGCGAAAAGAACTTCCTGAGGAGAAAAAAATTACAATATGATAACTAAAATCCAGAGCCCTTGTCACCTTTGGCATTTTGAGAAGAGTCTTAATACTTCTGTAACAATATTCCCTTTATTTAACCTCAGCAGACACCCCTTTACTTGGTAACTCAGCATAAGACCCTGTAGAAGAGAACAATGGTGTTGGTTTATGAGAAAAATCAGATAATTTGGATAACTGAGTGGCAATTTGAAGACCTCTTTGTCCCTCCTCAGAAGGACTGAACTCTGGCAGGAGGCCCAGCAGGATATTGTGCACGGCTGTATCTGCACTGGTTATTTCAGGGCAATCGACGCATGGGGACGTGTGTGGATTTTTGCTGCAAGCTCTGTTAAAGCTGTTATCCTCTTCCCATGCTCAGGTTTCTTTTTTCTTTTCTTTGCCTTATTTCCTCTTGCTTGCTCCCTTGGCAGCAGCACATGACAATGGTCAAGAATCAAGAAAGACACATTATCTTTCAATGCGGAACAAGAAACATTGCTGGTATGAAGAAAACAGCACTTTACACAGAGCTGGTGTGTTTCTCACCCTCCGCTTCACTAAGACGAGCTTTTCCCTTGATCTCTCACCACTGCCACTCCCTCCTGACCAACTGCCCAACATTGCTACAGAACTTAAAGAAACAGTGCTGCTATCTTCACAGGAGGTCAGCTGTATTTGCAAATGTAACTCATTTTACTCATCTTCTGATGAGAAAAAACGCTTATTTCTGAAAGCTGCTAGAACCAAACTTTCCTGGAAAAGAACTGATGTTCTTCTATGTCAAATTTACATTCCTCACTAAGTACAAAACCACATCTAAAAAATTGCATTTCTTTTAAAGGTGAGGTGAAACTGTGATGAGCTGAGATATTTCAAGACATTGAGAAGTAAGAATAATACCAAAAAAGAGACCTGACCACAAATTTATAGCACTTTTCTCCCAGTACATGTGTGATACACAAAAAGTGTTAAAGTGGACAAGTCAGACACTCAGAAAATCAGAAATGACAATATACTTGACCTTACTTTGGTCCCCCTGTGAGTATATAATATGACTATTACACATTCAGGGCTGGATTTTTTTTTTTTTTTTTTTT
>Ga0065711_1031042_pt1 | contig 30714 bp, 17 predicted proteins | sample Hoacrofraction12_FD_59098 | JGI IMG/M metagenome (GOLD analysis project Ga0065711, IMG submission 59098) | Hoatzin crop microbial communities from Cojedes, Venezuela - Epithelial fraction 12 v2 (version 2) | ecosystem: Host-associated > Birds > Digestive system > Esophagus > Crop | place... | reverse complement strand
GGGGGGGGAAAGAAGGTGAGGCAACGTATCAGAATGAAGTAAGAAGTATCTAACAATTTCAATCTAGAGAAATGTTGACAAAGATGTGGGAGGATTAGACTTGCAAGACTTACACAGAAACATTCCAGGAGTTAAATGTATCTAACCTGGCTAAGCAATGCTAAATAGGGGGCATGACAGACACAAGGATTTGAAGAGTCCCAGGGGGAGAGGGACTATCAGAGGCAGTAGTAGTGCCACTTTGTCTCTCTTCTTGGACTGCTGCTGCATCTTTGTTAAGGTTTATGTCAAAGAGTTTAGTGAAGACATGCCTAAGATTTTAGTTCCCGTTGTAACTGCGACAGTTCCCAGTCTGACATGGTTCTGGAGAGGGCTCACTTTGTACTTAGTGCATCGTGTTCAGAAGGAAATTTCAGATCACTACAGTAGAAACAGAGCAGCAGGAATGCCCTAGCAGCATTTTGACCATGTACTTTTGCTTCTTTTGAGAGACTGCAGCACCCTTCTGGAAGTGTATAGACAAGACTGTATTTCAAGAGAGGCATTAATCTTAAAAACATTTTTACATCGGTTAAACTCCAGAATAAATAATGTCAAGCATGTGTCATATGTTCTCCTCCTTTGTACAGCCTAACCATTCCATCAGCTTTCTTTGCCTCCCCACATCGCCCCTCGCCCCCAACCAGGACGACATTGCCCTGATCAGAGATGAAGTTACACATTTCAGCAGAACTGGACAGGTTTTAGCCTTCAGAGTCACATTATTCATTTGAAGTTCATGTTTAACGAATGGTCTCTCTTCTCTGTTAGTGTTTGTAGTGGACATCAGTAGAAATCAACATGTATCCCTGCGGGAAGAAGAACAGTCACTGAAGTGCTATGAATTACAAAACAAAGGTGGTTCTTTTGTTTGGGTGGTTTTGTTGTGGGTTTGTTTTTTTTTAATTTCAACTCAGTCCTGGTGTTAAAGGTCAGAAAAGCTACTGAAAACAGCTTAGCCTTAGAAGCAATGAGTTTTATTAAATGCTTTCCTTTGACCTTTGCAAAAGAGACCCATCTTTCCCTGAGTGCTATGCTTTTGCACCATGCTAGCAACAGAAGGGACATCTAAAGATCATACAGACTTTCCAAGAAAGTTCATCTGAGCCTGGAGGCAACTAGGCAATCATCACAAGGTGGAATTATTTTTTACCTAATTTAAGACACTTAAGAATTAGCCATCTAATCTAAATTTGGCTTTACGGCTTCCCAGTTGCTGGTGCATAGACAGCGAGGAACCTGCAGAGAGCAGCCCATCACAGTCTATTGTGGTTATCTATGAAAAGTGGGAAGAATTGTCTTTCTTGCTATTGACAATAGCAAATAGACTAGGACTGAAAGTGGAGACTGTAAAACTAGCTTTAAATAGGAAGGAATCCTGCTCGTGTTGATAGGGTATAAAAATTCTGTGTCCTCTCTCATTCCTAGTTACTGGCGAGGAGACTGATTGGAGAAAGTGAGGTGGGGAATGGGCCTCACAGAACCACTCAAATCGTTCACTCATAATTAGCCTACAAGGTTATCAGCAACTAGTGCCACTGACAGCAGTCTCCAAGCAATTATATTTTGTAAGGACTGCATAGCTGGCTGCTGACAGGTATGTGGGATGCAAAGAAAGATTAAAAACAACCTTCGCATTTCCTTTCCCGAGCTGTGCTTTGTGCTTAACCACAAGCAAGGATTGCAGACTGTCTGTGCAAAGCTGGAATTCAGTAAGAAGTTGGTAAACAAGTGGGGAAATGTGACAGGCTTATCCATTTTCTGGGAGTTTGTTTGCCAGCAATGTCCTTGTACCGATTAACTGTCTAGCAAGATTGTGTATGTTCCAACCATGGGCTAGAGAGTGTTGCGAGAGGCACAGAATACAGCATGATGTGGAGAAGCACAAAGAAGGCAAAGAATATTTTCTGAGAGCTCATTAACTACTTTTGATGACTAGCCTTAGTCATTATCACCAATTATTAACAAAAGCTAGTGCACAAAATCGAATTAACCGCCCTCTCTCTTTGACTGTTCCTGTTAAATTCAGCAGGACTGCGTGGGTAGCAATAACTCTAATTTGATTTGATTGGCCAAACTTGAATGAAATGTTAAAGGTAAAACTGTTTTCACACTGACTTGCAACACATAAGGGTGAGCAAGCTGTGTGTTTGATCACTCCATGGTTATGTATTTAATTCAGTTCTGGCTTTTCCTCTCAAAGAAAGAGAAATCTGTTTCTAATAGGATTTTACCATTATTACAGATCTCATTTTAAACCCAAGGCTTCTTACTGCTTAACTAGCTGAAATCCAGTAGGTTTCTTATACAAACAGAAGGTGAATAAATGCCTAGCCAAAAAAGAGGAATAACCTTTTCATAAGGGTGTCAAAATCTCACCTGTACAATTGTAATGTGAGGTCTCGTCAGGGTAACATTGGCCAGATTGGGAAGAGGGAATCCTTTTGACAGTTTAGCTGAAAAAAAAGACAAGCACAATGATTTAGGTGTGCATTGGAAAGATAATAAATACCTGCCCTTCAACAGTTCTGTTCATCGAGACATTTTTAGGTCATTTGCAACAATTAACCTCTTAGTCTTCGCAAGCAACCCTGGGAGGTAGATATGAGAATCATTTACCGAAGGGGAAAAAGAATTAGAGGTGCTTTCCTCTTGGCAGAGTGTTGCAGCCAAACCAAGGCATTCCACGTTCCACATGTTACGTACTCAGTGATTTGTCCCTCATGACCTGGGGGATTGCTAATACAGCTCTAGCATCACTAGAACCTGTTCCTGTTTGTCTCTATTAATTAAGAAAAGTGAAGTTCATCCCGGCACAGAGGGCTGGCACAAAGCTATGTCTCCCTCCATAGTCTTAAATAAGATCTATGACAGTCAAAAGCCCTGTGCTGGTCTATTAAAGATGGATACGTTTCCCAGGCAGTGGGCTCAGGCAGGTGTGCAGACTAGAGACATGCTTCTCACTGATGCATCAAGGCCACCTTGAGCGAGGTGAAGGCAGAGGAGTTACGAGTTTCCAAGCCCTTTTTGCCCTGGACTTCTCTGCTGGCACTGCAGAACAGTGAGAGGGGGCACTTACACCTCTACAGATCAGTCTCCCCTTTCCACTACTTGCTGGCTGATGGTCATTTTCCGCTCAAGTTAGTGGGAACTGGAAACTTAAGCAGAAAGCAGAAATTCCTAGAATCACCCACTCCGCTGGAAGCTTTTAGCTTAGAAATACAGCCTTACCATTAGCTGATGGAATGACTTCAGTCTGTAAAATGTAAGACAGGATGTTCTCCAGAAGCGAAGTCTGCCACAAACAAGAAAACTGAGTTAGCCATCGCTTCCTGATGGCAGTGGAACTGTCATACCCTAATCCTGGATGGAGTTAGTAGGCTCATGTTCAACTTTCAGCTGTCATTTGACCCAAAAGAGTCATAAGCTCAGATGAGCTTTTGATCTTAGGTCTTCAGGATGATGCAAAGGAAGTGAGATGCAAAATGCAAATGGCTTTCATCATGCTTGGACAACATTTTCATTTAAAACAGTCTATTTCCTGTATTTGTGAGATAATTTATCACCCAGAGCAAAGCAGGACCAGGACAGTATTAATCCTTCCTCCTCAGCTACTCAGAACTGATTGATTATACTCAGAATTAAATGACTCTCTGCGGAGGGACGGCTTTCCCCTGTAAGCCTACAACTGCGCTATTTCAGGCATCTGAGAGCAATATTTTGGATCCCATTCCCTGCTGTAACCCTGAGCATCTGTGACGAGCACCGCTGCACCACGCGGAGTGCCTCTGCCTCAGTCGTGCGTGCGATCGCTCAGACAGCACGCTGCCCTGTCTGCTGCTACGGTTCAGATGACCACTGTGCGCTTCACCGTTATGATTCGAGAGATCTCTCTGCTTACCGATGAAATATGGTATGGCAGTCAGGGGAACTACAGAATATCGCATCTTCAGAGCACTAACTTTCCCCAAAGAATTTACTTTTAAGCCCACAGCAGAGAGGTGGCTGCCAGAAGGCGGGAAAAGAGCCACCCAGGAATGAAGCCAAATGATTTAGAAATAGAAATAAAATTTAGCTGCTTACTCTTTAGCTTTGAAAGCACTGATATGCCTGGTTTGCATTTCCTCTGTTCTTAAACTATCCGCTTACCTCGAAGAAGCCAACATTGGAGTGGGCTAGGGAGAACTGGAGCCTGAGGGACAGAAATGAAACAAGATGAGTCGCTAGAAAGGATAGACACATGTTATTCTAGTTATGTGCAGTCACTGCTGTAGAGCTCCAGCCCTTAAGAGACCTCTGTAAAGAGACTTTGGAACCGATATATTTTACACAACGCATACTGCCTCTTGGAGAAAGAGGTAGTTTTCTTAGGGCATTGCAGAGCATGCATGCAAAAGAGTGTGCTAGAGGGGCTGCAGCCAGCAATGTGAGTGCGCTTCTCCCTCTGTGCTGTATTTTGGAAATCCTACTGACAATTGACTTTAGCAGGGCTAGCATCAAGGACTTGCAGGCTCTCTGATACTTTGCAAGGATTTTGGTACATCTACGTAATGCTTTGATGCAAGCCTTACCGGGGTGGGAAGAAAAATTCTGTTCATCCTTTGGTACTGCTGCTGATAGCTGTGTTGCTAATGTCTCTGTTTCCAAATTCAAATAGTTATTCAGTACATATTCAAGTATCCAAACATGTATTCAACACATGATTTCTGAGATTCCACAGAACCAGCATCCCAGCTCACAGCACACTCTAGATTTTTCTCTCTGAATGTTGCTGGAAAAAATGCTAACAGCGCTGTCATCCTTAAATTCCTAACATCTCTGTGCCCTGACGAACTCTGCGTGTTCTTAACCCTGTAACTGCCTTTCCGAGGGTCTTTAGTGAAGTCAGAGTCCCAGTTCCCAGCTGTAAGGTCCTGGTATACAGAGCTTCTCTCTATAAAATGCGACATGTTAGATGTCTAAATGCCTAAGCCTCTGGTCTCCAGCTTTCTGACCCTCGGGAGCTGCAGTGCCTTAGCTGGAGAATCACTGCTACAGGAGTATCAGCGTAGGGGAACTACAGGGGTCCAGATTCTTTATCGTGTCCTGGACCCCTCTGTGCTTTCCCAGTGGCACAGGTGGGCTAGAAAGCAGTTGCATCTTGCCAGCTGGAAAGGGATGAGGGAGGCTCTCAGATGATTCATGGTTACCATAACTGCCCTGCACGCTTCATTTATCTAGCTCAGAGGAGAGAGCAGGTGTAAAGAGCTGAGGAGTCCAATGAGACCACTGCCCTGCAGCAGCCCACAGCTGGTGGGCAGTCCCTTGGGGACTGTGGCAGTTGGCACAGAGAAGCTTCCTGACTTCTCTAAACTGTACAAGTACAGCCAAGTAGAAAATTATAGAGTCTAATGCAGATGAAAACACAGGGGAAACTCATTCATAATTATCTGATCATGTGCCTAAACTGCTAATGTTGCGATTGCGAACGCTGTTTTCCAAATGTCTGGAAATCCTTTCCATCCCAGGATGAATTACCTGTTCAAACATAGTGAGCCCATCAATTTTTGGTCAAATATATTCAGAGCAAAGCTGGTATTGGCTGCCTGCAGAAGAAAGAAACCATGGGTTATCAGACACAACACCCCAGGATCCTTGCTTTGAATGAGTCACAAATACAGAAATACCATCTTCCCAGATATGTACGGAAGCTGTTTCATGTAGATGCAGCTTTCTCCCTAGCCCACGGCCCGTGCAAGGCTACACACAGTAAATGTCGGCCTGTCTGAATGGCACTGACAAGAGCAGAAATGTGAGTAATGAGATTTCACGAATCACAGACGTTTTCAGTTAAATGCACAAGTTGCCAAGAGGCATGACTCATGCCTGCAGAACTGTCATTCCAGAGAACAAAACTTTGCTTAATCAGAGTCGTTATACATTTGGATTTTTGACCATCTATAGGAAAATATTCTTCAGCATAGAAATGTCCTGTAAGTTAAGTGAGGCCACAGAGGCACCACCTGTGACTAAGAGGAATTTGCATGTTTACGTATTAGAAATTTGGCACTTTGTTTCTTGTACAGAACTTTAACAGAAGGAAGGAACAAACATACTTAACCCTGAGTTAAATGTCACCTTTTTCGTTGTACTTACTATGTTCATTGTGAACAACGACTGGGTGGTTGAGTCTGGCAGAACAGCAAACACCTCCATGGAACCCTGAATCTCTGCCGTGAAGGAATCTTGCTCTAAGCTGATGACAGGTATTTCAGTAGCCACTAGCTTCAACATCACTGGGTAGGGTGTAACTGAATATTTGGCTACCTGTAAGGTTCCAAGACAAAAAAAAGACAGAAAAATGCTTTTCTTGTAGAACAGATCAGAATACTGCAGTCTCTCATTCTTGAAGCAATCATTTTGAAGTAGTTCCTTAAGACGAGGTTAAGGACAGCTGTAACATAAGATGCTTTCAAGCAAGTGGGAAGTAGAAGTTTTCTGTGGTGATAAATTAACAGTCTTGGCCACATCAGGAATGTACGATTTCTTCTTTTAGAGAAATTAAATACTCATTTGTGAACATAGGAAAGGAATGGAACATGAATGTGACATTTAAGTTGCACAACAAAAGAGCTCAGAAGTCACTCACTTTGAGATTCACCCATCTCATGTGACAGGTTCCTGCTCTGGACTGTCCTCAGAGGAACCTCACTCGGTCCATTGCCTGAAGAGCGAGTAGGCTCACTAGGTTCATTACTTAGAACAGAGGGGGTGCAATATTAGCATCAATGCTCATGGCATTTTACAGAGAAGACCATAGGATGGCTGCCTTTGGAGCACTCTTAGATTTCTGAGGGAGGAACTTGGTATCATCCAGGAAGAAAACAAGGATGTGAAGTTCTTTGAACCATGAGTCTGATTTCATCCAACCTCAGCATTCATGGCCCAGGTTCTCTTACGCTCATTTTTGCTTTCTCATTCTGTCTGAGAAGGCTGGTGGAAGCCACACATGCTCGTATTCTCTGTCCTGTTATATTCATCTCCTCCACCTAAAATAAATGGAAATGCTGTGCATCTGCCTTGTCTGTTCCATAGATGTAATGTTTCCTGCCCATCTGTTAGCTCGGTTGCCTGCATGTGGCCACTATAGTACCTTCCCAGGTCTCTATTGGATTCCTTTCTGCCAAGTCAGTCACAGCCTAGCAGTGAAGCAAAGACAATTATGCAGCTTTGGGCAGGAGAAAGGTGTTATTTCTGAGCTGAGGCCCTCTCAGAGGTCTGTCAAAGCAGGACTCATGACTGGAAGCTTTTTCCTGCCTAGAGCTGGTTTTAGGTGGGAACAGCTGCGGCTTGGGCACAGCGCTCGGATTAAAAATTGATGTGCAAGATCATGGGCCAAGTTTGTTAATAGTGCAAGTCATTCAGCTCATTGTGGGAGTGGGAGGTGACAAGGCCCATCTGCTCTGCTGTTATGAGGTACACATGTGCCTGCTTCTCCAGCACAGGAGCCCTGCTGGCCCTACCAGCCTTTGGGATACACCAGTAGTGAGGTGGCCGACACCCACACCGTGTGGTTTCCTAAGAGTTTGAGGAAGTAATGATACTCACCTCTGGGATGATACTGCCAAATATCTCTGTGCTTATATTAAAATAGCTACAAGTCTGGAGCAAAAATGAAAAAAAGAAGACAAAAGAGTTTACCAGATTTGACCTTCATGGTTGGCTGTTGTTTAAATGCATTATTACTGTCATTTCAATGAATATTTTATTCTGTACCTTTTGTTCTCAGAAATATTCTTAAGGGACTATGTACACTTCAAGCTTATTCCCAATAATATATGCCAAAATACTTCCTGGGAAAACAAATGCTTAATACCATTATAGCTTGGACTGCAGTCTATAGGGTTTGGGGCTTACTGACCCTCCTGGAGAGAGGCTAACCAAGTCTGCCAGCCTCCAAGCCACAGCTACTGTGCTTTGACATATGTTTTGCTTCCATGGACCCTGTAGTGCTTTCAGCCTGTGAAGACCCCTCAGAAAACAGCCGCTTAGGCTGCTAAATTCCCCAGAATATATCCTTTGTCCATGTCTGAAAACTCTATGCCTCAAGTCTACAAAAACCTTCCTTTTTGTATCAAAGTTGCCAGTATTTGGTACCTTGCTCAGTGGAACTTGACACCCCTGGCTGTGGCCCGAAGCATCTATATAGAGCATAAATAAAAGCGCATAACAATACCCTAGTATTTATGATCTACTGTCTCAGGACTTTGCAGGCCAATTAGCAGCTTTATACAGCAACATACTGACAACTGGCAGGTCGAAGCCCCATCTTGGATGACCTGAGCCACTCTGACCCCATTTCTCTGTGTCCTACTCACCTCTTCTGCAATGGTGATGTTGAAGGCCCCTGCAGTGTAGTAAGCAAATGAGGAGGTCTGAAAGAAATACTCAGAGAAGGCAAGGTAGAGCATGGAGTCGCTTTGGTCTGGGATAGCTAAAGGAGCTGCCACACAGGGAGTGCCAGTATAGTTTCCAGCTGGATGGACTATCCCCTGGAAGGTATTGGCAGAGAGAAAAAAAATTGGAGTCAAAATGTGGCTTTAAGATGACTGCAGACAATGCTACTTTCCTTTCTCTTGCTCAGGCTATTCATTTGGTGTATGAAGGAGTACACAGGCTTTGCAGTACACTCTGAAGCCTTGATGCTTTCAAGCAGGTGGTGAAGACAAGTTCCAGAGACTGGATATCTTCACAGATGACATCTGAGACCTATCTTTTGACATGCTGATCACCTACTGAAGATAATCTACCATCTCAGAAAACAAAGGCTCTAAATTAAGGGTCTATCTAAGAGTATGACTGAGGATCCTTATTGAAAAGCCTTACTTTCTCCTTTCCTTATCTCCAGGAATTTAAATCTGAGAACTGCTGCCTAGAGCTATTCAATGCTCTCAATTACAGAAAGTATCTCTAAAACCAGAGGTCTTTCTGGGTCAAAATCAGCACCTTATTCTACCCAGAAGCAAGATGGTAGCTTGCGCAGACAAAAGAATGCCTATGAGAGAAAGGAAAGTTGTGTCAGACAGTCCTAAAAACACCCATGTTGTCTTTTGTACTACCCATGATATTAGCCAAGGCTTGCAGATCTGATACTTCCAAATGCATCCAGATTAAACAAAAAAGTAAAACTGATGTAAAGTGAGGAAGGTGCTCAGAGGTTAAGATTTTTTTAAATTCTTTTTATTAGTTTCCCCTTTAAGTTTAATCTGAAATGTATTCTGTGTGTCTTTATTTTCTCAACTCCTCCCCATCTATCTCTAAATTTTGTGTTGCCTTTTAAGGACTATCAAAATGCCTACAAAGTGCTGGGTCACTTTGCTGATGACCTCCCTGTTCAGTCTTCAACTGCTGGATTTAATAGTCACTCACTTTGTGCTTTTCCCTCATGATGCATCTTATGTGGGAGAGCGCCCTTGTAAATAGCCATGCCATCACCTCTTTAGCCTACCTCAGGTCCCTGCTTAAAATCTAACTGCCACAATACCCAGAAGAGCTTGAAAGCAGCTGCAGAGCTGGTGTTCCAAGACCAGTGTCTACCATACCAATGGACACCGGCTTATTGTTCCTTTGTGTTCCTGCCTCTCTTACTTCCTCATTGTCTCTTTTTTACACTTAATTTATAAGATCTTTGTGACAAGACTGTCTTTGCATTCTCCTTTTGTAGAGCACCTTGCACAAGGCATCTTAAATAAGGATCTGGGACACCATGATGATGATGACTACCCTCAACTGAATCACCTTACACAGAATGACAATCAAGTATTTTTAGAATTAGGAACTAGTCTGATTTTAGTTTCAATACATAAGGAGATTTTCTCCTTGATTTGAAAGAAACTTTCAGGCCTTTAAACTTGGCAGCACTCCTTGGGCTCCCATGCTTTTTCAAGGGTCTTCTGTCTTCCCATACAAGGTGCCAGGGGCTTAATTTTTGCTCCCACAGTCTTGCTCTTTCTTTTCCTCTCTCATCTGACAGTACATGCATCTAGTTAGTGCAGCGTGTAGAAATCTTCCCCTGACTGATTGAACAAAGAAGTCCCAGATATTAATCAACAGCGAGAAAAGTATGAAGTTGAATACCTTTCCCTTTCTCTCCTTTCCCTTTCTCTGTTTTCTTCTAACTTGCTTAGTCAACTTTTACTGCTCTCTATTTGCTATAACCAACTCAACAGCAATTAAAAAAAAGACATGGCTTTTAAATCATTTTACAACAGGATTGTTAAAAAATTATTACAATAACAAATGCAATAGTGCTTTAAAACGTCTGTCTTCTCAGATACTGAGTCCTAATGTTCAGAACAGCAATCATGTTCATCTTAGAAAGTGGATTGTACAATAATAAAACCTACAGAAATCTTGCCAAATAGTACTACAGGCAATTACCTTTAGGTCCAGGTCAATGAATCGTCGGAATACTGCTGGTGAGCTATTTAAGGAGTAGTCTACTTCGGCCAAATCATCAATTGGCATTAGGACTGTAAGGGTGGTAGATAAAGCAAAATACCCAATATCACAAAAAAATCACAGGAAGAATTTTATTTACACTTAAAACTAAGTCAGTTCCTGCAGGAGAATGACACAAGTTATTCCAAAGTGTAGGGAAAAACACAACCAGGGACCTCCTAACGTGCATTCTGACCTAAGGCTTGATGTTTCTACTGGCACCTTCTTTAAAACACCATCTTTAGTTTGTCTAATGTATTCTTGTTGTGGAAAAATAAATTTGGTCTAACCAAAAAAAGGAAATAGCCATGCCAAAGTTTCAGGGCACAAGGAGGTGTTGGGATTTCTTGTGAAGCAGTTCTGAGAGCACCCAAAGTGCCTCTAACTTGCAAATACTTTCCCAGAAAAGGTGGGTGCCTGATCTGCTTACATACTTGTGTTTTGCACGTGGTATCTGCCCAACACTTCAGGTGCCTGAAACTCTTGTAACACAAAATGGTTAAAGTGAGAAGTTTTTTTACAAAGGAGCTTTTTCATTTTGCCTTTGGCATGTCTGCAAAACAGGCAAGTAAGCCTGGAGTTTCCAGGCAGTCTAGGGGAGCAGGCTTCAGCTTGTAAAGTGCTGCGTGTGCAGGAGGACTCAGAGCATGGGGAGGAAGGGAAAACTGCCTTCGTGTCACTGCTATGTGGCCTCCAAGTGGCTTTGCTGACAACAGGTGTGCACGCTGCCACATTTGCAAGTTGAGAATTGTGCCCAAGGCCTTGGCTTCTTGGAAATATGCTTTGCTTGTCCAAGTACCTGTCCCTTCAGTTAACTGTGGTCCTATAAGCGAGGGAGCAGACAGAATGTGGGGTCTGATACCTCTCCTGGGGGCTTTGCTGACCAGCTGCTGCTAAGGAAACTGCAGAATTTCACTGAACAGGAGAGGGGAAGCAAAAGGAAAAGATATCCCTAGTGACTCACCATTCAGTGATCGGAGGTCTTCATTTATCAACTGGATCCCAGATCTGATGTTGGGACATGACTGTATAAAAGCACACTAAAGTTATGGCTTGAATAGTCTGGACCTGTAAAAACTTCTTACCTGTCTGCTATCAAATCTGACTGCTTATGTGACACACATTGCAGCACTTGTTTGTCAAAACACCTAAACTTGCTTTTCTTCAGCCATCTGGTTCCCCAGGGTTTCTGCTTGGTGCACTGTAAGCATATCCCATGTCAGAGCTGCCTGTAGGCAACAAAGTGAGAAGCTGCCGAAGACAGCCTGGTCAGGGTGAAAAAACCACAGCCTTAATAGCACAAGGAGGAGGCAGAGATCTCCATCAGTCTCACAGGAGAGATCCTTGCCCTGGGGCAGAATCCCAGCCATCTCAAGCTCTGTGTCCTCTCAGCGGCCCTGGGCAGGTTGTCATCAGAACTGCTCACGTTTCTGATACGATGAAGTTTAAATATGTCATACTATCAGGCGATGCACTACAACATCTCTGTGCATCACCCAATATATGTTTTGTCTGCCAAGTATAAAAGTTACCCAAAACACAGGATACCTTTTGGTACATAGGCAGAGAGTTATTCTGCCCTGGAAAGGGAAAATTACATTTTCCAGCCCTACTGCTGCCTTGGTTGAACCTAGCTGTGGACTAACCAATATCTCAGCCACACACTTGGCACTTTATCTGGAAGCATTTCTGGCTGGCAAAATGGTGACTGTGCTGATCAGACCAGAATAGGACTATACTATTTTTCTAGTTCTTCCTTTGCCAAGTTCACAGCACTGACTTGTGAAAGTCATGCTCCTTAAACCCCTCCCCTACACAATTTGAAAGGCTTACGTTTGTGACCAAGCTCCTGTGAATGGGTTTCTTCAGATACTTGATAAAGAAGTTCTGCAGGAAGCTAGAGGAAAGGAAGGAAGCAATTTAAGAGTCAAATACTACAGTCATTAGCAGGAAATCAGATATCTCTGCAGAACATGAATTTAATGGCCTCTGAGTGTGATATTCTAGTAAGCAAGGAAGCTTTCTGAAATGTAACAACTATCAGAGAGCCACCATTTAAAAGGAGATAATTTCACCACTAGGCATCTCAGTAATTAGCCTGGGTAGGTTCATCTTTATGAATAAAGAATTCTTCATATTACCACCATCACATATGTACAAACACAGAATAAATAGGTAGTCTCTGCACTAGGAACTTCGAATACAAGTGAAAACAAGCAAACAAACAAAAAACCAAACCTAAAACCAGGTGACAAGAGTTGTATTCAGATAGAAAGAAGTACAAGAAACCCATGAAATAATGTTGTACAGAGTTGTAACCAGAGGCACAACCGGCAGCAGTCTGGTTCTGTTCAGTTTTGATAGCACTGTGACTAGGAGTGCTTAAAGCATAGTACAAGCATGTAACTTCTAGGTAGAGTTGAAGAGTACAGCAGTATTTGGAAAGAAGTGGTTGCTGAAGAAGCACAATTTTTTGATCTGACTGGAACTGCTATATTTATCCTCTGCTCGAGGGACAGGGTGCACAAATACAAGGACAATGGTCAAATTTGGGCATTTTCACACTGGATTAGGGCCCTCATTCTCATTTGTGGTGCCTACAGATGCCAAAATAGGTGCCCTACTTTGTGAGTTGTCTTTGTGCCATTCATTGACAGTTCTTTTCTCGCAGAGTATATACAGATCTCTTCCACTTACCCACTTTTTCCATTCAGCTTGATGTCGATATCACCAGGCGTTGTCCGGCAGCTGGTAAGTGATATTGATGTATGACCCGCATTATCCAGGGGTGTTGAAAATATTGCAGTAACAAACACCTTTGAAATGTACACTGTGCTTCTTCCGCTGTCTTTGCTGCATAAAGTAAAAATAAAAAAATAACTGAAAAAAGCTATTTTTAATGAACATTCAAGACTCATTAATTCTTGAATGACCTCTTTTCTGTTCACTGAAGATGGAGTTGTTTATCCAAATACTTTTTATTGCATTGCTCACAACAAAAATAGATTCTAATATGTCTGCAAAGAATTGAGTATTCTACACAGATTTCCAGCTAGGAGTTTTGGAAAATGATGCATTTGGGAAAGTAGACAATTCAGTACTGTAAAGTATTTTGTTTCGGTTCCCAGACCTGTGCCCATAGCAGGGAGAACTGGGATATACCTGATATAAGGTAAGCCAAGAGAGCTGTACTGGAATCTAACCTACTGATATCTGAGAAGGGTCCATGTAAACCTTGGCCATGAATAGATCACAGGAAAAACTAAACTTTGCATTTTTATCTTTATATTCTCCATCAAGAAATATCCCAGGACACATGAGGCTGTACGTACAACATCCAGGTCCTTATGTTCCAGCTCATATCGACAGTAAGAGAAGCATTTCCAATCACCAGTTTTATCCCAGTGCCAGGTATGAGGGAGATGGAAGCACTGGGGAATTCAACAGCAGTGACGTGTATTCTAGCACATGAGGGAGATAAGGGAGAGAAAGGAAAAGGAAAAGTTTTTATTTCATGAGTCAGGGTGAACACAAAACAAGATTCAAATTTTAGTCAAACACAAATTGCCCCGGGAGAACACTTACCTTGAGATGTTGTATTTGACATTACCAAGCCCAAATTTCTCATAGCCATTCAAATCAGGGAAATGCTCCTTCTCCATATTCTGCTTCAGGATTTCCAGCCCAACCTCCTTGGCTACAGGAAAACATGATCAGTTCAGTTGCCTTTGATACTACCTTGGTGTTTATAGTTATGTGCTTCTGGCTTAGGAGATGGGATGGACACAGATTCAGAAAGAACAGGGTACCTCATCTGAGACCCAGAACTGCTATTTCAGATCTCACTCCTAGTTGTGGCAAGAGTTGAACTTACTGATTCAGTATATAAAATCAAATGAACCTTGATACGATGTACAATGCTGTCAAGCACCTTACAGTATCTGCTATATTGTGCTCTTAAACTTTCCTTTTCTTCATAGCCTGCGATCAGGTCATTTTCTCCCACTTCCCTCACCTCCTTACGTCTGTCATGTCAGGATTCAACATGATGCTACCAGCAGCTCCTGAAAACACCACACGTACCGTAATCCAACCCCTTCTGGGTGATCCTCACTTTGACTCCAGGGTTGGCGCTGAGTTGCCCACTGAGCAAACTTAACAGGAGGAGAGAACAGCAAATCTTCACCATCTTCCTTGTTTTTTACAGGAGCTGTTAATAAATATTTACAATGATAGTAGAAGTTCATGCTGTGTAACGCGGTGGCTGTACTCCCTTTCCCTGCCCCGCAGTGAGCTGCTCTGACACCAGCTTTCCCTTCAGAATGGAGCAAGTGAAAAGCCCAGCAACTGTGGAAGAGAGGACCTGTTCTGTACAGACTGTTACAGAAAGAGAGCTCCTCGGGACAGAGGAGAAAAGTCAGCCTGTTCACTGCTGTAGGGAGTGGAGACAGTGCGTGGGATACACACACCTGGACAAACCTTGGTGAAAGGGAAGTGACATTGAATTTTTAGGCTGTAAATTCTTTTTCCCTCTAGCTAGTGAAATAAGGAGCTTATTTTTTCCCCAAATATGTGGAGCGCTCAGTGCCTCCTGGTGGATTCAACAGATGTCACTGGGTCTTAGCGCTCTGGAAAACCTGATCAGATCATTTAGTCATAGACACTGATACTCCCACCTTAGAAACCACTTATTAAGAGCTTAGCCACAACTTTGAGAAGCCCCTTGTGTTCCCTCCTGACAGTCAACAAATGAAAATTATTTTGTGCCACCAGACAATGTTTTTGTATCCCCTAGTCTGGATATTAATAAATGCATGAGGTTTTATCCAGAAACTCTCCTTGCAAACTTCATGGTCCAATGGATGTTTATTTTGGATATTTTTCATTCCAATTAAACAATTTTTTGCGCATGACAGGGTTGTATTTCTTATTCCAGGTGTACAAAGTATTCTTTTTAGTGTCTTGTGGGGGAGAAGGAAAATGCTTGAAACAAATCCATCAGTCTACTTTATCTGTTACTTTGGTCACATCACCGCTGATTTTTTAATAGGGTTGAGTGCCATGACCTAGCTTCTCAAACTGCCTGTTCTGGCCCTCTTTAAAAGTCACAGTCCAGGTATTTTATCATGTTTTCACCACTACTTTTTTGTGTCTGTATTTCTTCACTTAAATGCACCTGAGATTTCCAGCCTTGTCTAAAGTATGCTATAGCCTGGTTCTCCATTCACAGATGGGGACTTCAGTATTCGAAGTATTTTATAAGAACAAATTAATAAAGGCAACATAAGTGTCTTCACTAATAATTTACATATTATTGCTAGTTTCTTTTTTCCCTTAACTTGTTTGGACACATCAGCAATGGACTGTGCTCTTTTATCATCTCCTCTCAGAAAATTCTAAGGGGATACTCACAGTGACTTAATGTCCAGGACAAAAAAAAAAATTATCATGCACAGAAGGTTGTGCTTCCCCAATATACTTGGGTGGGATTGGTTTTATTTAATTAGAGCCATTCAAAAGTTAGGTCTCTCATCTAAGAGAGTCATCTTTATAGTAGAGAGGGATACGTCCCATCTATCTTAAAACAAATTGCCGCATGGGGAGCGCTCATCTTCCTCCTAGGATTCAATTTCTATCTCTGAAGTGGGCCAAGGTAGGTGAGCTGAACCTATACTGCTTATATATATATATACACACATACACAAACACACACACATATATATGGATAAATATAATGTGCCAGTGGTGACCAATCACTGTATGGTTATGGGATGATCCTTCAACACAGGAGCCCCCACACCTCCTGGTCATTCTTCACACAGAGAACTTGCTCCTAAAGACACAGATGCCTTTTGAAAGACACCCATCTTCTAGAAGGTGCCAGCAAGTAACTTGTCAATAACCAGAGACAATTTACTTTCTGACAGTAAATTCTGCTGATGGCAGCTTTTCTACAATACTGTGAGTAAGACCTGACACTCCCTTTGATGTCATGAAAAAAACCAACAGCATGCACACGCACCCCCCCAAAAAAACCCCCTAACCCCCAAAAAGCAAGGAGAAACCCACAATCAGGAGAACATATGGGAGGCACCACTGATTGCGGCTACCTAGCTAACCCATGATCACATCCAACCACCTGCCCTGTGCTCGGTGGCCAGTGCTGTGGATGCTGACTTGGCTCTCCCTACCTTCTCATGCACGTCACACTAGTTCTTGGTGGCTCTACAGGGTTCACCACAGAGGTAGTGCATGAGTGAAGCAAATGCCCATCCCAAGGGCTTCTGTGACTGGATTTAAACTGAGATGGAGCTATGCTGTGTGCACCACGGGCTGCATGTAGGGTGAAAGTCAGAAGCTGTTGCTGCCAGCAAGGTCTCCCAGGGAGAGTGAGAGAAGCCACCTTGACGGAGAATTTTAAAATCAAACTGGAAAAAATCAGATAATGATTTTTTTTTTCCCCCAGAGATGGGAACAGTCCTCTGTGGAGCTACCTGTCATCTGAGGTTCACAGCAAGAATGGCAAACAGATCACATTATGATGGTTTTCCTTATTTCTTACTACTACGCTGTGTTATGGACAGTTGAAAATACATAAGAATGTCTTTTCTAGCATATCTTTATGTAAAAGATTTCTTTAGTTACCACAGGGCTGTTGCAGAGCTGGGATGGAGCCATCTAGAAACAGGGAGCTGCCTCTCCCCTAATACCTGACAATTTGTTTTGATGTTGCTGCATCTTTCGTCAGTTGTTTCATTATCAGAGGTAGTAATATACCTCAAACCTCTAAAATATTTTCAGTCATGATCACAATTTAAGCAAACTGCAAAATTATGAGATAACATTGACTTAAATTTTGTGTAACAGTTTCAGGTAATCCCACAGAACACCTTTGCCCTTTAGTAAGACTAATATTCTCTTTTTAATGTCAACTGACAGAAATTGAGAGGTGAAAGAAACACACTTCACGTGTAGAACAAAAACAAAGTACTGGAAGGAAATATTTCTTGGACATAGGCATTGTTCTCTTATGTTAAAATCTCAAAATTTAGCCAGATTTAGCTGCATCTATCTCTTCCCAGTGAAACCACTCCACAACGAAGAGTAACCACAACGTATTTGTTACCATACCTCTCCTCCGAAGAACGAAGAGAAGACGCTTGCTGTGCCAGACCACAGGGCTGAGGGTGCTGCAGGGAAACCCCTCTGCAGCCGTGACCCTGTCTTTTAAAGTAAAGAGCAGTGAGCTTAAAGAGAGCCAATTGCTGCCACCTTCAGCAGTATCGTGCAGGGAGTGGCCTCTCCTGCAATCATGTCCCGAACTATTTTGGGTGTCCCAGATTGAATCTATCACTCTAATTTCATTTAGGGACTAAGCAGGGGGAAATGTGAGCTGTTGGGTGGGGGTGCTCAGGGCCAGGATGCTGAGCTCGGGGTGACATGCTGCCGTTGGGGCACACCATTTCAGCACTAACTTTTCAGGTGGACCCGAGAGGGAACCCCAGTGGAGACTCTGCTCCAGTAGTTCCATAGGACTGATACTCATAGCCAGGTCTGCAGTGTGAAAGAAAGACATGAATGTGCCATTGCTAGGAAGAACATATGGAAACCAACTGTCTAGGCCTATCTGTTCTGAAATTGCTCAGGATACAGAAAACCACAAATTAGATAGTATTTACATTATAGTATATATATACTACACTATTTATGTAGTGCAAATACATAGCATCAAGCCCTTGCAGTCAGTATTTTCTATTTCTTATGCTTGCTTATCCAGTTAACCAGCACTTTAGCTAACCAGTACTACTTGGCTTGTCAAAGAGGTGATTTAATCAATTAGCTTGTGTGTAAACCAGTCAAATTCCCTCAGGCATGGAGCACTTTGCTGGACAATCTGAGTCACTTCATTGTGCAATCCATGAATAGAAAAGGGTAGAGACACTTGTCAGTCAGTCAACAAATACTCATGCTTTACACAGATTTAACATTCACTGCAGGGAGTCACATGCATAATAATTTCATTATTTATATCTCTGGCAACTGAGGATGAATAAAAATCCCACCCTTAGTTACATAAGCCTCTTCTTTAGAATTTTTGCATAAGTTCTGCAGTTTCTTCAAAGCGAGGGAAAAGCTCCACCATTTCCATCCGTGTAGATCTCCAAGATTCACAAATAACTGAATTGTCTGAGAACTATCTCAGCTTATCCTCATCATAGTGAGGTTCTTCTAATAGAGTACCACCCAGATGAGATAAAACTTTCAGCAAAAGTTAACAAAGGCAGACTAAGGCTTCCAGAACAGTTTCATCATTTCTTTCTACAAACATAGCAGTGTAAGCCAAATAATCTGCTTGCAGACCCGTTCAGATAGCACATTCAAATATGCTAGAAATAGTTTCTACACCCAAACTTTTCACATTTCAAGGTGTTACAAAGAGCCTCTGAAAGGAATGTTTTATTTGAATTTTCTCTGTTGAGCCATGAAGTATTTGCTTCAATCTATATGCTAAAGGGGATATAGACTGCGATCTTTTTTACCCGATATACAGGAAACCCAATGAGTACGGCAGTCAGTGGAGACTCGTTGCTGCATCTCTGCAGATCACTTAGGCTTTGCATGATTCCAGCTGAGCCTCTGGCTCAGTGCTGTAGCGGTCCCTTTCCCCACCTCCCCAGTACTCTGTCTCCCCAGTTCTCCCCTTTCTCCATGCACTCTAGTCTCTGGCACACTGAGGAACATGCATCATTTCCATTGTTCTGTCAACCGGGAAACAATACCCGATCAAAAATGGCATGCTGACCAGTAGGTAAGTATGGGATGATACTGGGGAACTTCTGGGGTATACAGCATCCTCTTTAGTCCTAGGAGAAACAATTGCTTTGTTTGTGAACAACAGCCAGAGGACTGGAGCTTAAGGGGCAGTGCTGCTCAAAGCCATGGCTTTGGTTTGAAGAGGCCCATCTAGCTGTGGCACTTGGTCAGCCCTGGAGCACGTGTCCCACTGGAAGAGAGAAGAGATGGGCACCAGGGCTTTAGTTATCTTTTTCTACAGCTCATGAATTCTCCCCCAGATAGGCAAAAGAAAGTGCTTGAAGTGTTATCAGTGAGGGACACAAAACTATTTAAAAATCTCCGTTTCTTTTGAGTTCTTCCATTCTTTTTCTCGTCAGTCTTCACCTACCACAGAATACAATGAATTAGAAGCCCTGCAGTGATTTACTGCTGTTTGGTTTCAGGATGCTTTTTTGAGTAAAAAACTGTAGCAGCCAGCTAGATAAACAAACTGATTCAACTAAAAATCAAACACAAGTCATACTTCTGTCCGAAGTTGGAACTGAACTTCTGTAGTGTGATGCTTGTAAACTAGTTTTCCTTTACACACACTTTAAACATCTCCTAGTTGAATGTCTCTGGTGACACTGACATAAGACAAAAGAAATCTTCCAGCTCCGTTTTACAAATATGAGAGGTACAGAATTATTTGGAGATTGATACCCTCGAAGAGCTGCAGCTAATCCCAAACAAGGAGGCAGTGCTGGATAGTGTAAAGGCCAAGGGCAGCCTTGGCTGCAGTGAGCATGAGACTGTGGAGTTTCAGATCTTGGGAGGAGCGAGCAAGACAAAGAACAGAGTGGACTTCAGATGAGCAGATTTCAGGGACCTGCTTGGCAGGATCTGTGGGAAATTGCCCTGGAGAGCAGAGGCCCCAGAAGAGCTGGCTAATCTTCAAGGGCAGCTGCCTCAGAGCACAAGAAAAGTCCATTACAATGTTCAGACAGTTGAGCAACTGTGGCAGAAGGCCAGTATGGATGAACGTGCAGCTCCTGAGTGAACTCAAACACAAAAAGGAAGCATACAGAAGATGGAAATGGAGACCAGCTACTTGGAAGGAAAACAAAGATATTGCTTGCATATGTAGGAATGAAGTCAGGAAAGCCAAAGTTCATTTGGAGCTGAAATTAGTTTGGGAGGTGAAGGGCAACAGGGAAGGTTTCTGTAAGTACATTGATAGCAAAAGAAAGGCTAAGGAGCATGTGGACTTTTTGCTCAGCGGGCCAGGGGATTAGTGACAAGAGACATAGAAAAGGCCGTTTTTACTAGCAAGACTTGTCCTCTGGCCTCCCAGGTTGCTGAGCTTCTAGCAGAGACTGCTTCTAGCAGGGACTGAGGCAGCACCCACAGCAGAGGAAGACAGAGTTCAGGATCGCATAACCCACCTGAACATACACAAATCCATGGGACCGGACAGGATGCACCTGGAGGTGCTGAAGGTTTTGCTTGGCTGATTTCATTGTGAAGTGGCTGTCTATCACCTTCAAAAAGTCACAGCACTTGAGAGAGGTTCCTCATGAATAGAAAAAGGCAGACACCACATCTGTCTTCAAGAAGGTCAAGGAGGACGATCCAGAGAAGTCAGTCTCACCTCAGTCCTTGGGAAGGTTATAGAGCAAAATGTATTAGAATACATTTCTAAAGCACAGAAAGGGTAAGAAGGTCAGTGGGAGCAGCCAGCATGCGTTTTCCAAAGCATTCCTGACCAAGATCACTACTTTCTGTGATGAGCTGACTGACCCTGTGGACAAGGGGAGGGCAGCAGATGTTCTATGCTAGTGGAGGTCCCACAGGAATCAGTACCATGACCAATACTGTTTAGTGCCACCTGGATGATGGGACAGGGTGCACTCTTGCAAGTTTGTGAATGACACCAGACTGGGGGAAGCAGTCAACATGCTGAAGGGCAGGGCTTCTATTCAGAGAAACCTGGACAAGCTGCAGAAGTGAGCTGACAGGAACCACATAAAGTTAACAAGAGCAAGCGTGAAGTTTTGCATCTGGGAGGGAACACTTCCCTGCAGCACTGCAGGCTGGTGGCTGTTTAGAAAGCAGCTCTGCAGAAAAGGATCTGGGAGTCCTAGTGGACAATAAGTTGAACATAAGTCTACAGGTCCAGGTAAGTGATCCTTGCCCTCTATTTGACACTTGCATTTGGAGTACTGTGTCCAGTTTGGGCTCCCCAGTAGGCGGAAGGTTACTCAGAAAGATATTGACATCCTGGATCAAGTCCAGCAGGTGCCACCAAGGCGGCTGGAGAATATGACCTACTAGGAGAGTCTGAGAGATCAGGCCTGTTCAGCTTGGAGAAGAGAGGGCTTGAAAAACCTTCTTGTTGTCTACAACTTTTTGATCAGAGAATACAGAGAAAATGGAGCCAGACTCTTCTTGGAAGTGTGTGATTATAGGACAAAAGGCAACAGAACAAGTCGGAACAGGGGAAATACTGATTAGATATTAGGAAAAAAAATTTTACTCTGCAGGTTGTTAAATAGTGGAACAGGTTGGCCGGAGAGGTTGTGGAACCTCCATCCTTGGAGGGGTTCAAGACTCAGCAGGACACAGCCCTCAGCAACATGATCCAATTAGTCCTGTTTTGAGCCAACGTCTGCATTGGATTATATGACTCTATAATTACTGGATTTTATAAATCTGTTCCCACTCTTGGTATCCAGTTGCAAAGGCACAAATTCAGAGATTCTTACAAAGAATAAGGTCTCACTCCATACACAAAGTTTTGCTAACACTAAGGGAGATAAATCGAATGATGCAAGAACTGTTCCTAAAATTAATAAAATGTGGTGTCTGTAACTCTGCTGAAAAGAACCAGTCACTGCTTCTAATCAGGCTGCCACAAATGTTCTAAAGCATCAATAACACTGGCAGCTACACTCACGGTACTAAAAACCAAGAGACTCAGTTTGTAGAAAGTGATCGAGAAGTTTTACTAAAACATTTTTGAAAGCCATGCTTCTAATATTACAGCATCTATTCCCTACAAGCCAATGGAAGGAAGACCAGATTTTTCTGTTATTCTTGTTTAAAAGTAAAGGGACATTAGCAGCGACTGTGAAGGTCCTCATCTCCCCCTTCCTCACTGTTGTAGTGAACATCAGATGAAATCACCAGATGACCCTGAGGAAAGAAGAACGTGCAAAATTACCTTAAATTTCAGATGGACATATTCAGTGTCAGTAGTCTGGGGCTAGATCCCATGGTAAGCCCCTCAGCAGGGCAGGAGACAAGAGTGGCTGTATGCCTCCTGAACTTTAGTTAACTTCAGGGTAGGAACGGGCTCTGATGCAAGTTAATGCAACTCTCCAGAAGGCTGAGTAACGCTTATGCTTAGACACTCAGGTTGCCTAGGAGCCTTCCTAGAGAACAGAGTAGTGAGGACTGATGCACTCCATGCCCCTAAGCCCTGCTAGGGATAGCAGAGCTGTCCCTGTGGTGTCCCCATGCCAGCAAACCCCAGAGGGCTAGTGGACCCTTTAGAGCCTAGAACTGCTAGGATTGGAGGGCTCATTTTTGATCCAGAGTTTGGATTTTATATCTAGTGTATGGTTAAAGCTTTGCTATTAGCAACATTTACATCTACCCAAGGCAGGAACACACACAAATGCATGGGCCTGAAAAAGAAGCAATCATCTTTAACAAGAAATTAAGCTTCTTACCTGATTCATTTTTATTACAGGTCCAGTCAGGGTAGTGTGGTCCAAGTTAAGAAGAGGAAATCCTTTTCCTAGTTTATCTTCGGAAAGGCCAAATATAAATACATTTGAATGTAACAATAAAATGCACTTCAGAAGCATCTTTCTTAAGGAACTCAATTTGTTTTGCCATTTCCCTTCAATCAGCTGTCCTTGTGCCTCTCAAGGGAGCTATTATTCATATTTGCTAAAAATCAGAAAATGCTATGAAAAGGTTGCATACAAACCTCTGACAATCTCTCCTCTGTCTGACACTGGGATCTGACTGCCTTTGCTCCTCTCCAGATATCTGCCCCTACATTTGCTGTTTCCCACTCTGACTTATTCTCTACCTTCCTTTCATTTTCTTCTCTACCTGATCCTCTAATCCTGTCGGTCCCTCTTATTCTTACCTATCCCTACTCTCCCGGATCAAGCCCCAGCTCTATTCCTACCTGTTTTTCCAAACATCTGGCTTTTGCATCCGTCCCTTTCATTCTCTTTCCTTTCTCCTCATCAGCAGCTCACTTCCTTCCTCAGCAGTCTCCTCACCACTGTTTACCTCGTAGGCACTGTCTGTACTCTTCCGACTGCCTCTTTCCACCTTCACCTCTTCCTTCATCATCCCTCACTCCCACTGAGCTGATTTTCTACTTCGTCCTGCCTGTGGCAGCAGGTGAAGCACAAAGGCAGAGGGAGGTGATGAAGTTTGAGATGCTACCCCAAAGCCCCAAGATGAAAGCGTGCTTCTGCGCTTGCCCAGTCTGGGCCATTCTCTAGTCATGGCTTGACTCTGTGTCAGGACAAGCCTCGAGCATGTCTGAGCTCTGCTGCCATACTGCGTCCAGGGACAAGGAAACCCAAGCCCGGTGTTTGGAAGGGACCCAAGACTTGCTCTGTCCCAGCCCCTGATCCAGGTGACCAAGGGACCAGGACTGAAGTCCAACACAGAGCAGACCTGTCCAGGTGTAGCCAAACGGACAGAAAACCTCCCATAACACAGTCTTTAAAGCTGGGAACTCCCTTTTATGGCTTCAGTCTTGCCTTCCCACCAGCTGTGCTCAGGAACTGGCCACAATCCTTACCGTTGATTACTGGGATCACTGCACTCCGTAAAGCGTAAGACAGAAAATTCTCCACCAGTGACATCTGTTGTGACAGGGAAAACACAGCTGGTGATTATTGCCTGATGCCTATGGGACTGCAGCTTGACGGGGGAGATGAAGGGTTAGTACCGGAGTGACAGGCAAAAAGATCAGAACAGAGCTTGGCAGAGAAAATTGCAGGTAAAAAAGATCTTTTTTGGTTTGAGTTGCAGCTGAACAATGTAAAATACACATGGCAAAGAGGTGTCCATTTTTCTCACAGTAAGTTAAATTTAAATCTTTATTTTCTGTATGTGAAGTATCTGGGTCGAACCTTAACTTTAGGAATTAAATCTGTTCAACCCCATTTCAGCTGCCAGGACTCAGTTCTCACAAATCAGCTGTTCTCTGGGTGCCAAGAACTGCCCTGTCCTGGTGCTCTGCCTTGTGCCGCCGTGATTAGTGTCCTCCTCCCTTCACTTAAAGATGTAGGTTGGGCTGAGCTACTTCACAGTTGCACTGATCATTTCTCAGCCTACACTGAATGATCCGAGCAGTGGCGTGGTGTTTCTTGTATTCCCAATTTTTGACTGCCCTTTTTATATTTAATTGAAGTGATTCAAGATTAATTCCTGAAACTGAGTTTAAGCCTGTCTTTGTATTTACTCCAGCTGCTATGCCTGCTCAATCCAGCTGTGAATTCAGGCCGGCTGTCAGAAACAGCTAGAAGAGGTGCTCGCCCCATGCCTGCCTTTGTGCTGCCCGATACAGAAGTGAGCAGAATCAACTATGACGGATTGCTAGGTCATGCAGACCCGGGCAGACATTTCTCTTTGTTTCAGTTAATGTTACATGGTAATAACTCCATAACATTTGCAGCCTCTGATGAGAAAAAAAATCCCAAAACCCACTCCAAGAGGTATTTCGTCTTGGTGGAAAGAAAAGCAGAGAATATAGTATTTCAGAACAGAAAGAGCAGTGGCAGATGATATCCCCAAGACAGACCAAGAATTGCTCAGCAAAAAGTTCAGCCGAATTTCTTTTATCTCTGAAGGGCTCAGCTACTTTTTCTAGGCACTGAAACCACCAACTCACCTCAGAGAAGCCAAGAGTAGAGTGCAGCAGGGAGAACTGGAGCCTGAGGAAAAGAAGTAAAAGAGGAGGATTCACTGCAAAGGATGAAGGCACATGCACACTGCTTTAAGATTTATTTGTGGAATTTCATACTGATTTCATGCAGATTCATTGCCAAAGACTCTTTGATTCCCAACAGCTTTTAATCAAAACTGGCACAACTACAAATGAGTTCTAGAATCACTGGGTTCTTTCTGATACTAATTTCCTGCTATGGTCATGTGTAGTCCTGGACTGTGACTGTAAGACTTGGGAAATAAAATTTTTCTGGAATTGCCATTTCCTGCAATGGCTGAACTACACATTCCTCAAATATTCATTGTGATTTGAATAAACTCCTATCCATTCCTAACCATTATGATTTGCTAACTTTTTTCCACTGATGCCTGTAATGCATCCTTAGATTACAGTAAATATAATCCTGGGGAAAAACATTTTGAAGAACAGAACACATTCTTGTGTCAAAAGCTCTAAGTGAGTAGCACCATTACTTCTTAAACTTATACTGACAGACTCTGATCACTCTAAGTCCTCTTTTCCTGTTAAAAAGGTCCAGTGACCAAAACTAAGAAAAGGCTGCTCACAGCTTTCTTTAATGAAAATGTAATAGGTTAAAAAATTGTTGTATATTCTGGAATTCTGCCCCAACTTGAGGTATAGAGCTAACAAGAAGAAACAACGATGTGCCCTGAAAGTCTGTGCTTCTACCTGGTGCATTTTGGGAGAAAGGGGCTGTAAACCCAGCCCAGCTTAAAGTGTGAATAAAATTTGTTGTAAGGCAGCTGAGAACACCCGTAACTGTAGGTAATCACAAAACCAGCAAGACCTAAGCAAAATCTAAAAAGCTCTGAGCTTTGCTTCAAACTGCAGACACCTTTCTAGTCTCATTGGTTTAATGGCATGGTGTCTGCTGTTGCAGTACGTGCTACGTAGTCTCCTTTTTCCCTTCTCCTCATGTGAAGGCATACAGACAGCTAGTTACAGTGGTCCAGTGCAGCGTGTGCGCTCTGGCAGTTCTGTTTGTGACGCTCATATGTGGCATGGCAGCAACATTTAGAGGCTTTCAAATAAACTACTGAACTTTCTTCTCCAACGTCAGCACAGACTGAAACAGATGCCTTTAAGATAAGCAATGAATTGAACATTGTCATCTGGAATGGTATTTAACCTACAGAAAGGGGTAGTATCACGTTGGAGAAGAGACATGGTTGTTCCACAGTATTATTATATTTCATCTGCAAGATTTAGACAAACCAGTCGAAAGTATCTTAGAGCCCCTGTGAGAAAGAAGGTAACTAATTTTCTTTTTCTCATGGTGAAACAAGCACTGTCAGGCTGACACAATGAACTCCTGCTGTGTCCTAATGTTTGGATCATTAATGTTGCTTTCTGAATTTTCCTTGGTTACCTCTTCAGAAGTAATGAGATAATCAACTTCTGTTTGGTTATTGTCAAATTGGCTCTGGCACTGGCTGTCTGCAGGGAAAAAAACAAAATAGTCTTCTGTGACTGTATACACAGATAGATACTGTCTTAGATACAGGCACAAATGCAATTGCTTTTGTGATTGGAAACACAATGTCTAAACTTTTTATTTGGTCAATACATGTAGATAGTGAAATCATTTGTGAATTTGCCATTTTCTGCCAGCAACTGAGATTGTGTGAGCAAAGTGACAGTACTGCCCTGATTGCCTCCTTATCCTTAGGACCATTTAAGTCCTTGCATGGCTGACGTAACTGGTTCACTTTCAACCCAATGAAAAGATGTCTGAGGACACGCTGAACTATTTTATAACAAACAAGTTAGGAAGACTGGGCATCAGCTAATCACATTTTTATATATTACAATTTATTCTTGAATAATCATTCAACCTCCCACATGGAAAAAAGGACTTTCAAAAGTAGCGCTCTGCACCTGCCTATTAAATTCAGCAATACGTGTAGCATGTTTTCTCCCTGTGAAATGTAACAGAACAGTATGTATATTTGTGGCAGACCAGTATATGCTATTTTATGCTGATCTCTATGATTTTCAAAGGATCTGGAAGATTACTGTGTGATTCAGTCCCAGCACTGAATGTTATCTCCTAGCTCACGTTACTTACTAGATTCCCTGTAAAGATGTGCTGGGTGGTTGAATTTGGCAGAACAGCGAACACTTCTACACAGCCAGTGGTCTGTAGGATGCATCTGTCTGCATTGAAGCTGACCGCAGGTGGAGATGTCGCCATCAGCTTCAGCAGCACTGGGCACGCTGTTACGTCACTCGGAGCAAACTGGAATTTCAGAGGAAAAAAAGCGCTGAATGCAGAGTTAAGCTCTTCTTCAGCTACAGTTTCTGTGGCTGCATCATAATCAGGTGCTATATACCAATCCTCTTGTTAATTAACCCATATTAAAAATATTTCATTTTAATTACACCAACTGAAATGACGAACTTAGCAGTGCATATACTCTGAGTTTCAGAGACTGTAAAACAAATGATGAAGTTTTAGACCCACCAATATTAAACACTTACAGAGAAATAATTTAGAGATTGTGCCTGAAAAATGTATTTCAAGAGGAGGGGAAGAGAACTTCATGTTAATTAAACGAGGGAAATGGGTGATTCCAGTAAAAAAGAAATTAATGACCCTGACAATATGAAGAATTTGGAAAATAGGCAGCCTTCCAAAAAAGCCAATCTTTTGAAAAATAGAGAAACTCCTAGAGGACAAAACTTTGGTTTGCAATGCCACAGATTCCAAATTTTGTAATTTTGTAGTAGATGTTGCCATATTAGGGGTTTTAAAAGCATCTCATAGTATCTTAATTTTTTGCACCACATTTATAAACTTAGCTACTCATGACTATTACTTCTCATTGTATATAATCTCTATATAGTCATAAATTGGGTATCTTTGCTGGAGAAGTCAGGTTACCAACAGCAGATATACCATTACCTTGAATGGGAATAAAAGGAGACTAATGTCACAGATGTCTACCACTTGGTCTCTATAAGTGTTCCAGAGACCGAGAGCAAATCCAGCACTTAGAGGGGCAGAGAATGACTAAAGAGTAGTGTGATATAGTTAGGGACAACATAGAGTTATGATGGGGTATAGACATGTATGTCTGAATCTTGCACTAATCATAAACCAGATCAGTTTCCTTGTCTCCTCCAAACTTCTGCAAATGAGACAGTACACAGAAAATATCCATAAGAAACATCAGCTACTGTTCTTTCTTAAAAGGTCTGTACAAGTAAAAGTACCCACCTCAGGAACAAAATCTTTGAATAAGGCAGTATTTAGGTTGAAAGTAGTAGCAAGCTGTAAACAAATGAAATAAATTAGATCATTATATCAGCTTGAAAATGAGATTATCCTGGGGAAAAAACATATCCTTTTTAGTTTAGTTTTAGATAATCCATGCTTTGATTTAGTATTTCCTTGCCCCAGAATAATTCCTAGGGAAGCCACAGTGCTCTGTGGGACAGAAGAGAGACAGATTTCTCATGGACATATTTCAGAAGCACGTACCAGTGAACAAGCATTGTTCTTTGAAAGAACAGATGTGGCATGCTACTTAATTCCTGCCTTCGGGACTTTCTTAAGAGGAAATACGCTGAATCCGTCAGAGGCAGGACTCAGAAATCTCATTTGCCCTTTTGCTGCTGACCACTGTGATGATGTTTGTCAGTGCCATTTGTGTCATCAATATTTATGAAGACTTAGCACTGTTTCAGTTAGCAAAACTTCTTGGAAACTCTGACTACTAATGCCAGTGTGGAAATAGCATTTCTGAGAGAAGTCTTGTATGTTCTTCATCCACAGCTGAAAGCTGTGTTTCCTTGCACCTGCTTTTTGCCTCATTCTGCTGCTCTGTTAAGTCTGAGGGTTTACTCTGGCTCTTAACACAGCCAGTACATTTGTTGTGGGCCTCTATGCAGCAGACTGTGGCTTCAACACACTTTTTCCTGTCTTGCGCTTTTCCTTCGTATGTGGAATCCATGCAGATAAAAGGTTTTTTTGGTTCTTTCTGCCACTCCTTGCACTTCAGCTCTGTGATGTTCATATCTGTCATTCTTTGCCTAGAGCTGCCAAGAAGTTCAGACTTAGGTCTGAGGGAGATTTTGACTATTTTAAATGATGACATACAGAATGGATGTCATGAATCCCTCCTACAAGTCTGAATCTGTGTGAAATGGCAATCATAATGTGTTAGTCTGCTGACTATCCATACTGCTGCTATTTGTAATTCTATTACATGCAAATAATACTCACCTCTTTGGAGATGGTGATGTTAAAGGCCCCTGCTCTGTAGTAAGCCAGTGAAGCAGACCTAAGAACATAATTGGAGACTCCCAGGTATAGCATGGAATCACCCTGGTTTGGGAGAGTAAACGGAGCTGGCACAAAGGGAGGATCTGTGTGATTTCCTACTGGATAGACTGTGCCCTGCCAAGAGTGGTTACCAAGAATTTTTAGTTAAACTTTTGTATCTGTCAGAATGCATTAGCAGTGGTTGAACAGAAAGAGTTCTTCCTAATCTGAAGAAAAGCTTGACATTCAAGAAACCCTGAATTAAGCAAATAAGTTTGTGATATGCCCTGAAAATCAGCAAATTCAGGCTCTTTTGGAGAAATACAGGAATCACAGAGAAAATCTGGCCTCCATACTTTCAAAGTCTGAATTTGGGCAAGTGAGTATTCGGAACTGCAGCTATGAGACACACAAAAAAAAATCTTCCCGACCACAGTTTTCTTTCTCCTGTGGCAAAGACACATTTGTTAATTTAATTCTAAGGGTGACACTTCAAGAAAATCTTCAGGCACACCTCAAAAGCACTGGAAGTTGCTTGGGACAGGGGCACAAAGGAGCCTTTTATACCACCTAACTCTTAGCCCTAGTCCAGCTACCAGTCCTCCAAGATGTAGTTTGAGTGCTGCACATGTGTGGGACCTTCGTTCAGTTATACTAAGAAAACAATTCTTAAAATGTGAGAAGGTATGCGAGCTCAGGCCATGTAAGACAAGAAAAATAAGGACAGTAAGTAGTGTAATTACTGGCACTGTAATGGTTAGTAGCTGAAAAATTCAACATGAAAAATACTGACAAGGAAAGGAATAAAACCCTAAGAAAAAAGTTGAGAGATGGAAGATGGCAACTCATAATCATCAAGAATCAGACTGTTCCAAAGGGCACTGAAGACCAGTAACCTCCTTAACTAATTGATATCACAGAATCACAGAATCACAGAATCACAGAATGGTAGGGGTTGGAAGGGACCTCTGTGGGTCATCTAGTCCAACCCTCCTGCCGAAGCAGGGTCACCTATAATAGGCTGTAGAGGACCTTGTCCAGGCGGGTCTTGAATATCTCCAGAGAAGGAGACTCCACAACCTCCCTGGGCAGCCTGTTCCAGTGCTCCGTCACCCTCAGAGGGAAGAAGTTCTTCCTCATGTTCAGG